>VFQR01000154.1_pt1 | contig 151974 bp, 140 predicted proteins | sample 3512321 | NCBI WGS metagenome assembly VFQR01 (sample SAMN10412374, study PRJNA504923) | tailings metagenome | isolation source: Relicate 3 Philex TSF1 revegetated site | place: Philippines: Tuba, Benguet | collected 2017-08-29 | reverse complement strand
ACCCGACCCCCGCCGCACCAACCACTCGTCATGATCTCGCTTCGGTGCGGCGGACGGGGTGAGGATAAGGGTGGTTGAGGGGGGTGGGGATAGATTTTGTTGGGGCGAATAGCGAGTAGCGAATAGCGAATGGCGGTTCGGTGCGTGGGGCACCCCCCTTCCGGCTGTCGCCACCTGCCTTTCGAGCATAGCTCTCAAGGCCTTCTTCGGGGAAATCGGTCCACCGGACCGATTTCTGATCCCTCGAAGTCCCCTAGAAATGCTCCACCGGAGCATTTCTGCCTTCGGCCCGGCTCGAAGCCCCGCAGGCGGGAGAAGGCGATGGGGCGCGATCATGCCACGGGCAATCCTTCACCATTGGCGCGCTGGCTATTTGCCGATGCTGTCGGCCGGGCCGCGTTGCCAGGGCCAGCGGCCCTCGATCTCGACTTCGAGCGACAAGCTCAGCAGGATTCGGATCAGCACGATGCCCGCCAGGACCGCCAGCGATTCGAGCGTCGGTTCGAGCGCGACGGTGCCGATGATGTCGGCGGCGACCAGCAGTTCGAGGCCGAGCAGGATCGACCGTCCCATCCCGGCGCGCAGCCGGCGATAGGGCCCCGGCGCGACGAAGGGCCTCGTCTGGTCCCGGATGTAGCCCACACCGGCGGTCATGCATCCGGTGATAATGACCACGACACCCGCGAGTTCGATCAACCGGGTGACCCAGCGCAGCGATTCGAACAGCAGATCCGACATTTAGGGCCCTCCAGATGAGGGCCAACGTGCCGCAGTGCGCAGAGGTTGCGGCACACTGGTTGCGGGCACAGAGGGGAGACGGCACGCACAGCGCGGACCGCCCTGCCCGTCGCTGTGCGATCCGGTCGCTGCACCGAATTGCTCGGCGCAGCGACCTGTTCGGCCCTTAGGCGGCCGCTGCTTCGTCCAGCGCGCCGGGGCGCACCACCAGCCCGGCATCGCCGGCATCGACGACGACATGCTGGCCATCCACCACCCGTCCGCCGAGGATTTCCTCGGCCAGCCGATCCTGCACCTCGCGCTGGATGACCCGCTTCAGCGGCCGCGCCCCGTAGGCGGGGTCGTAGCCTTCATTGGCGAGCCACTCCCGCCCGGCGGGCGTGAGCTCGAGGCCGATCTCGCGCTCCTTGAGCAGGTTGCGCAGCCGCCCCAGCTGGATATCGACAATGGCGCCCATATGCGCCCGCTCCAGCCGGTGGAAGACGATGATGTCGTCGACACGGTTGAGGAACTCCGGCCGGAACGACGCCTTGACCACGTCCAGCACCTTGCCGCGCACCGCCTCGACCGTCTCGCCCTCGCCCAGCGCGACCAGATATTCCGCGCCGAGATTGGAGGTCATGATCAGGATGGTATTACGGAAATCGACCGTGCGGCCCTGCCCGTCCGTCAGCCGCCCGTCATCGAGCACCTGGAGGAGGACGTTGAACACGTCCGGATGCGCCTTCTCGATCTCGTCGAACAAGACGACCTGGTAGGGCCGGCGCCGTACCGCCTCGGTCAGCACGCCACCTTCGTCATAGCCGACATAGCCGGGAGGGGCCCCGATCAGCCGGGCCACGGAGTGCTTCTCCATGAACTCCGACATGTCGATGCGCACCATGGCGGTCTCGTCGTCGAACAGGAACGTGGCGAGCGCCTTGGTCAACTCGGTCTTGCCCACGCCCGTCGGGCCGAGGAACATGAACGAGCCGATCGGCCGGTTCGGATCCTGCAGCCCGGCACGCGCCCGGCGCACCGCCTTGGCCACGGCCTCCACGGCCTCGGCCTGCCCGATCACCCGGCGCCCGAGTTCGGCCTCCATGCCGAGCAGCTTTTCGCGCTCGCCTTCGAGCATGCGGTCGACCGGAATGCCGGTCCAGCGGCTCACCACCTGGGCGATATGCGACGGCTGCACCACTTCTTCGACCATCGGGTTGTCGACCTTGCCGTCGCCATCCGGGTCCTCGGCGGCGCGAATGCGCTTTTCGAGGTCGGGGATGACGCCATAGGCCAACTCGCCGGCCCGGGCCAGATTGCCCTGGCGCTGGGCCAGTTCGAGGTCGGTCCTCGCCTTGTCGAGTTCTTCCTTCAGCTTCTGCGAGCCCTGCAGGCGCTCCTTCTCGTTCTGCCAGCGGGTGGTGAGGGCACCGGCCTGCTCCTCGAGATCGGCGAGTTCCTGCTCCAGGCGGCCCAAGCGGGTCTTCGAGCCGTCATCGGACTCCTTGCTCAGCGCTTCCCGCTCGATCTTGAGCTGCATGATCCGCCGATCCAGCTCATCGAGTTCCTCGGGCTTCGACTCGGCCGCCATGCGCAGCCGCGCCGCCGCCTCGTCGACCAGGTCGATGGCCTTGTCGGGGAGGAACCGGTCGGCGATGTAGCGCTTCGAGAGGGTGGAAGCGGCGACGATGGCGCTGTCCGAGATACGGATGCCGTGATGCAGCTCGTACTTCTCCTTGAGCCCGCGCAGGATCGAGATGGTGTCCTCGACCGTCGGTTCGTCGACGAAGACGGGCTGGAAGCGGCGGGCCAGCGCGGCGTCCTTTTCCACATGCTTGCGATACTCGTCGAGCGTCGTCGCACCAACGCAATGCAGCTCGCCGCGGGCCAGCGCGGGCTTCAGGAGGTTCGAGGCGTCCATGGCGCCATCCGCCTTGCCGGCGCCGACGAGGGTGTGCATCTCGTCGATGAAGAGGATGATCTTGCCCTCGGCCGAAGAGATCTCGTTGAGGACCGCCTTCAGCCGCTCCTCGAACTCACCGCGGTACTTCGCCCCGGCGATCAGCGCGCCCATGTCGAGGGAGAGCAGCGCCTTGTTCTTGAGGCTCTCCGGCACGTCGCCATTGACGATGCGGATGGCGAGACCCTCGACGATGGCGGTCTTGCCGACGCCGGGCTCGCCGATCAGCACCGGATTGTTCTTGGTGCGCCGGCTCAGAACCTGAATGGCGCGCCGAATCTCCTCGTCGCGACCGATCACCGGGTCGAGCTTGCCCTCGCGGGCTGCCGCCGTCAGGTCGCGCGCGTACTTCTTCAGCGCGTCGTACTGCCCCTCGGCGGATGCGGAATCGGCAGTGCGGCCCTTGCGCAGCTCATTGATCGCTTCGTTCAGCGTCTGCGGCGTCAGCCCGGCCGACGCGAGAATCTTGCCGGCGTCCACGTCCTTTTCCACGGTCAGCGCGAGCAGCATGCGCTCGACGGTGACGAAGCTGTCGCCGGCCTTCTGGGCGGCACTCTCGGCCGTGTCGAAGACCCGCGCCAGCTCGCGGCTCAGATAGAGCTGGCTGCCATCACCGGACACCCGGGGAATCTTGCGGAGCGCCGCCTCGGTTTCGGCCCGGGCAATGCGCGGATCGCCGCCCGCCTTCTGGATCAGGCCGGCCGCCATGCCCTCTTCGTCGTCGAGCAGCACCTTGAGCAGGTGCAATGGCGAGAACTGCTGGTGACCCTGACCGAGTGCGAGCTGCTGGGCGTTCTGGATGAAGCCACGCGCCCGCTCGGTGTATTTCTCGATATTCATGCGACACTCCTTTCGCAACGCCGACCCGCCCGCTCGCGGCACGTCATCGGCGTCCCTTGTGATCGACGCGGCGCCGGAGAGCCACGCTCGCCACGGCACCGCCCGGTCGGCCCACTCGTGCGGCACCGTCCGGCTCTGCCGCAGATATGGGAAAGCGCACGAAAAACAAAAGGCCGGGACGCGCCCGGCCTCGATGGTTTTTTCGTCGATGAACCGGAAGGGCGGCACAGCGCCCGTTCCTCGCCGGCGCCCTATTCGGCTGCGCTCTGCGCCCCGGTCAGGAATGCCGGCAACTCGCCCATGTCCGGCTGGGGCTGGGTAGCGGGGTCGCCGCCTTCGCCCGCCGCAGCAGCGCTCCGGGAGCGGCGCCGTGGGCGACGTTCGCGACGCCGCGGCTCCCCCTCACCCGCGGCCTGGGCTTCGCCGTCACCTGCGCCGGAAGCGTCCGTCGCGGCATTGGCGTCCGCATTGCCGTCGCTCGCGGCAGGCGCTGCATCCTGCCCGGGTTGCGGCTGGGGCTGGGGCTGCGGCTGGGCCTGCTGGAACTGCGTCCGCTCCGGCATGGAGAAGCGATCGTTGATCGGCGCGAAATCGTCGTCGTAATCGTCCTCCTCCACCTGCGCGCTGAAGCCGTCATTGCGCGTCTGCGTCTGCGCCTGGGCGGCGGAGAGGATGCGGAAATAGTGCTCGGCGTGCTGCAGGTAGTTCTCTGCCATGACGCTGTCGCCGGAGGACTGCGCGTCACGGGCGAGCTGGACATATTTCTCGGCGATGTGGGCGGCGTTGCCGCGGACCTTCACATCGGGACCGTTGCTCTCGTAGTTCCGGCTCAACGGGTTGCCGTGCTTGCGGCCACCATTATTGTTCCGTCCGCGGGAGCGGTTCTTGTTGTTCTGCTGATTTGGTCTCATCGTCTCTTTTCAAGCCTTGGAAAAGATCACCAGAAGGCAATGTCGAGCCATCCGGTACCGAAGCCGCGGGCGCTGTTGGCGCGGGCGGTCTCACAAAGCGGTACCTGAGCTATCTCGGGCTGAACCACTTGTGGCCCATCAAGGCGCCCTGGTTCCTTTCCAGGTCTCCTGCTGCCAATCGCAGCGTCGCAGATGAGCGGGTGGCCGTCACCTCGGCGCGAACTGATCACACCGTTGACAGCGCGCTGAACCTAGCCGGTTCGCTTCAATATTCCAAGCACAAAATGGGCGCTTGGTTGCGTATGACAAGGCGGGGCCGGTGATCCGCCCCGAAATCGCCGGCCCGGCTGATGTCGGGCGAGCCCCTGATGCAGGAGGTCGACGGGGGTTCAGGGTGCCGGGGCGGCCTCCCTTTGGCGCGGTTGCGCCATGTGGCCGAGGGCACCGGGGCGCGAGGCTAGGCCGGCAATGTCGGGCGGGCGGCGAGCAGCATGTAGTTGACGCCGGTATCGCGGCTCTGGCGCCACTCGTCGGCCAGGGGGTGAAAGCTGACCCCGACCCGTTCCAGCTCGCGCAGCCCATTGCGGCGGACGAGGCTGCCGATCTCGTCGGGCGTCAGGAACTTGCTGAAGTCATGCGTGCCGCGGGGCAACCAGCGCAGCACATATTCCGCGCCCACGATGGCGAGCGCGAAGGCGCGGGGCGTCCGGTTGATGGTGGCCGTGAACAGCAGACCGCCCGGCGCGACCAGTTCCGCGCAGCTCTTCATGTAGAGCGGGACATTGTCCACATGCTCCACCACTTCCATGTTGAGGACGATGTCGAACTGCCGGCCGGAAGCCGCGAGCGCCTCGGCGGTGGTGGCCTCGTAGCTGATCTCGAGGCCGCTGCCCTCGGCATGGAGCGCGGCGATCCGGATGTTGCGTTCGCCGGCGTCGATGCCGGTGACCTCGGCGCCGAGCCGGGCCAGCGGCTCGCTCAGGAGACCGCCGCCGCAGCCGATATCGAGGATGCGCAAGCCCGCGAGCGGCCGCATGCCGGAGGCGTCCTTGCCGAAATGCCGGATGGCCCAGTCGCGGACATAGCCGAGCCGCACCGGGTTGAACTTGTGCAGTGGCTTGAACTTGCCGCTCGGATCCCACCATTCGTCGGCCATGGCGGCAAACTTGGCGATTTCGTCGGCATTGATCGTGGTCTGGGACATGCGACACTTATCCTCCCGCGCTCCGAGCGAGGCAAGCGGCGTCTGGTCGCGGCCCTTTCGCCAGATGGGGCGCCGCGCGCCGTGTTGCCAAGCCGCGCGCCTTATGGCACATGGCCGCCAATTCTGAGCGTACCCGCCGGTTCAGGCGGGCCAAGTCGGGGTAGGGCCTTGGGCCGCATCGTAGTCAAGTTCGGTGGCACGTCCGTTGCCAATGTGGAGCGCATCCGGCAGGCGGCGCGGCATGTGAAACGCGAGGTCGAGGCGGGCCACGAGGTCAGCGTCGTCGTATCGGCCATGTCGGGCAAGACCAACGAGCTCGTGGGCTGGGTCAATGAGGCGTCCAAGCTCCACGACGCGCGCGAATATGACGCGGTGGTCGCCTCCGGCGAGCAGGTGACGGCCGGGTTGATGGCGATCGTGCTCAGCGAGATGGGCATCCCGTCCCGCTCCTTCCAGGGCTGGCAGGTGCCGATCCGGACCGACGACGCGCATGGCGCCGCCCGCATCGTCGAGATCGACCCTACGAACCTCAACGAGCAGATGAGCCGCGGCGTCGTGCCGGTGATCACCGGCTTTCAGGGCATTGCCCCGTCGGGTCGCCTGACGACGCTGGGCCGGGGCGGCTCGGACACGTCGGCCGTCGCCGTGGCCGCAGCGGTGGGAGCCGACCGCTGCGACATCTATACGGACGTCGATGGCGTCTACACCACTGATCCGCGCATCACGCCCAAGGCGCGGCGCCTCACCAAGATCTCCTTCGAGGAGATGCTGGAGATGGCCTCGCTCGGCGCCAAGGTGCTGATGATCCGGTCGGTGGAAATGGCCATGGCGCACAAGGTGCGCCTGACCGTGCGCTCGACTTTCGATGACCCCGAGGCGCCGCAGATCGCGCCCGATGGAACGCCCGGCGTGCCGGGAACGCTGGTTTGCGATGAGGATGAGATCATGGAAAAGCAGATCGTGTCGGGCGTGACGCTGGCGCGCGCCGAGTCGAAGATCACGCTGCGCGACGTGAAGGACCGGCCGGGCGTCGCCGCCGCCATCTTCGGCGCGCTGGCCGACGAATCGATCGTGGTCGACATGATCGTCCAGAACGTCTCCGAGGATGGCTCGACCACCGACATCACCTTCACGGTGCCCGATGCCGAGCACGACAAGGCGCTCGCAGCGCTGAAGGCCGCCGGCGCGGCGGGGCGCTTCGAATATGCCCGGCTCACCAGCGCCAAGGGCGGTGCCAAGGTCTCGGTGGTCGGCGTCGGGATGCGCAACCATGCCGGCGTCGCGGCCTCGATGTTCAAGGCGCTGTCCGACAAGGCGATCAACATCCAGCTGATCACCACGTCCGAGATCAAGACCTCGGTGCTGATCGACGACGAATATGCCGAGCTTGCGGTGCGGGCCCTCCATACGTATTACGGTCTGGACAAGGAAGAGGCCTGACGCGCACCCGACACCCGTCGCGGCAGCAGCGGGGCCAGGGGCGGACATGGGGCCGCCGGGCACGGGAACCATGGCCACAGCGATCAGCGGCCCGCGGGTGCTGCTGCGGCAGTTGCGCGAAACGATGGCGGAGCCGCTTGCCCCTCAGGCGCGGCTCGACAAGATCGTGCACCTGATTGCCGAGAACATGCGCACCGATGTGTGCTCGTTCTACGTGCTGCGCGACGACGGCGCGCTGGAGCTGTTCGCCACGCACGGCCTCGCGGCGAGCGCCGTGCACATGACCACCCTCCGCCTGGGCGAGGGTCTTGTCGGCATCATCGCCCAGCAGGCCGAGCCGCTGAGCCTCGAGAACGCCCCGGCCCACCCCGCTTTCGCCTATCGCCCGGAAACCGGTGAGGACCCCTTCCAGGCCTTTCTCGGCGTTCCCGTGCTCCGTGCCGGCCAGACGCTGGGCGTGCTGGTGGTGCAGAACCGCGATGCGCGGCTCTATGGCGAGGACGAGATCGAGGCGATGCTCACCACGGCGACACTGCTCGCCGAGATGATGTCGACGGCCGATTTCGAGGCGTTGATCAAGCCGGGCCAGGATATCGAACTGCGCCGCCCGCGCCTGTTCGCCGGCACCGGCTTCACCGATGGCGTGGCGCTGGGGCATGTAGTGCTGCACGACCCCCGGGTGGTGGTGACCAATTTCGTCGCCGAGGATACCGAGGTGGAACTGCGCCGGCTGGCCGAGGCACTCGACCGGATGCGCATCTCCATCGACCAGATGCTGAGCCATGGCGACATGCAGCCGGCCACCGATCATCGGGATATTCTCGAGAGTTATCGGATGTTTGCCCATGACCGCGGCTGGGTGAACCGTCTGACCGAGGCGATCGAGAACGGACTGACGGCGGAAGCGGCTGTCGAGCGGGTGCAGAACGATACCCGCGCCCGCATGATGCGCTCGACCGACCCCTACCTGAAGGACCGGCTGCACGACCTCGACGACCTGGCCAACCGCCTGCTGCGGGTCCTGACCGGCGACGGCACGGCGCTCGGACGCAAGGAGCTGCCGGAAAACGCCATCCTGGTCGCCCGCAACATGGGACCGGCCGAACTGCTCGAATATGACCGGACGCGGCTGCGCGCGGTGGTGCTCGAGGAAGGCGCCTCGATCAGCCATGTGGCGATCATCGCCAAATCGCTCGGGCTCGTGGCGGTGGGCCAGGCCGAGAACATCGTCGCGCTCTCCGAGAGCGGCGACGACATCATCGTCGATGGCGCGGCGGGCACGGTGCATCTGCGGCCGACCCGCGAGATGATCCAGGTCTATGTCGACAAGGTGCGGCTCGGAGCCAAGCGACGCGCCCATTATCGCGCGCTGAAGGATCTGCCGGCGGTCACCCGCGACGGGGTCGAGGTGACCCTGCTGCACAATTCCGGGCTCGTTGCGGATCTGCCGATGCTGGAGGATACCGGCGCCTCCGGCGTTGGGCTGTTCCGCACCGAACTGCAGTTTATGATCGCCTCGCGGCTGCCACGGCTGAAGGAGCAGGTCGACCTCTACCGAGAGGCGATTCGCCTTGCCGGACCGCGGCCGATCGTCTTCCGCCTGCTCGATATCGGCGGCGACAAGGTCATCCCCTATCTGCGCTCCGAGGTCGAGGAAAACCCGGCGATGGGCTTCCGCTCCCTGCGGCTGGCGCTCGATCGGCCGGGCCTGTTGCGCATCCAGGTGCGGGCCCTGTTGCAGGCCGCCAATGGCGGGCCGATGAAGATCCTCGTGCCCATGGTCACCGATGTGTGGGAGTTCCGCGAGACCCGCGCCGTGGTCAATCGCGAGGTGGAACGGCTGCGGCATGAAGGCCGGCCGGTGCCCTCCAAGCTCGAACTCGGGGCCATGATCGAGGTCCCTTCCCTGCTCTTCGAGCTGGACCACATCCTGCCCGAGGCCGATTTCGTCTCGATCGGATCCAACGACCTCGTGATGTTCCTGACTGCCGCCGACCGCGGCAACAAGCGGGTGGCGCGCAATTACGACCCGATCGCCCTGCCCCGCCTCAGGGCGCTGAAGCATATCGTCGACATGTCCCGCCGCTATGAAGTGCCGCTGACCATGTGCGGCGAACTCGCGGGCCGGCCGGTCGAGGCGCTGGCACTGCTCGCCATCGGCATGACGCGGCTCTCGATGAGCCCCCCCTCCATCGGACCGATCAAGGAAATGCTGCTGGGCGCCGATCTCAAGCCCATTCAGCGCTCGGTCTCCGCCGCGTTGCTCGAGGGGGCGGACGGCCCCCCGATCCGCGCTTTGCTGCTCGACTGGATCGCGCGGCAGGACCTGGTGATCTAGTTCATATGCCATTGCCCCAAGACAAGCTGGACGCGCTGACGCGGCGCTTCGATTCCATCGAGGCGGCGCTGGCGGCCGGCCCCGCCGCCGACGCCTTCGTCAAGCTCAGCAAGGAATATGCCGAGCTCGAACCGGTGGTGCGCCCGATCCAGGCCTATCGCCGCCTCGTCGACGAATTGCACGCCGCCGAGGAGATGATCGAGGCGCCCGATCGCGAACTGGCGCAGATGGCCGAAGCGGAACTGCAGGAGCTGCGCCCGCGCATCGAAGCGGCCGAGCAGGACATCCGCATCCTGCTCCTGCCGCGCGACGCGGCCGACGAAAAGAGCGTCATTCTCGAAGTGCGCGCCGGGACCGGCGGCGACGAGGCGGCACTGTTCGCCGGCGACCTGCTGCGCATGTATCAGCGCTATGCCGACATCATGGGCTGGAATTTCTCCATTCTCGAGGAAAGCCCGGGCGAAGCGGGCGGCTACAAGGAAGCGGTGGCGAGCATCTCCGGCAAGGGTGTGTATGCGCGGCTCAAATACGAGTCCGGTGTGCATAGAGTACAACGGGTGCCGGCCACCGAGGGCTCGGGGCGGATTCACACGTCGGCAGCGACGGTTGCGGTACTGCCCGAGGTCGAAGACATCGACGTCGAGATCAAGCCCGAGGACATCCGCATCGACACCATGCGGTCGTCCGGGGCCGGCGGGCAGCACGTGAACACGACGGATTCCGCGGTGCGCATCACGCACTTGCCGACCGGAATCGTGGTGACGGCGAGCCAGAAGAGCCAGCACCAGAACCGGGCGACGGCGATGAAGGTGCTGCAGGCCAGGCTCTACGACGCCGAGCGCGAGGCCCGCGATTCCGCCCGCTCCGAGGCGCGCAAGGAGCAGGTCGGCAGCGGCGATAGATCAGAGCGCATAAGGACTTACAACTTCCCGCAGGGCCGGGTGACCGACCACCGGATCAACCTCACGCTCTACAAGCTCGACAAGGTCATCGTCGGGGAAGCGCTCGACGAGTTGGTCAGCGCCCTGATCACCGAGCACCAGGCGGCGCAGCTGGCGGCGATGGAGCAGCGCAGCTGACGCCAAGCATCGGCAAAGCCTGGAGAATCTGGCGCGACCGCTTCCGCGAAGCCGGCTTGCCGACCCCGGAAATTGACGCAAGGCTGCTCGCCGAACGGGCCTTCGGGACGGACCGGATGGGCCTGCTCGCGCGCGAGCCGGACGCGGCGACGACCATGGAATTGACCGAGTTGCGCCATCTTGCTGAACGGCGCCTGAAGGGCGCACCGGTGGCGCGGCTGCTGGGTGAGCAGGAATTCTGGGGACTGGCCTTCGCGCTGTCCGCCGCGACCCTGGTGCCGCGTCCGGAGACCGAGATGGTTGTCGAGCACGGGCTCGCTTTCCTTCGGTCCGAAGCGGCGACCCGGCCCGCGCCGCGACTGCTCGACCTCGGCACCGGCACCGGCTGCATCCCGATCGCGCTGCTCGTCGAGCTGCCGCAGCTCAGCGGGGTGGCGGTGGACCTCAGTGCCGACGCGCTCGCCACCGCCGCGGCGAACGCTGAACGGCACGGGGTCGCCGCCCGGCTGTCGCTCCGCGAGGGCTCCTGGTTCGCCCCGCTCGCCGAGACCGAGCGCTTCGACCTCGTGACCTCCAACCCGCCCTATATCGAGACGGCTGCCCTGGCCGGGCTGATGCCGGAGGTGCGCGAGCACGACCCGCAGCTGGCGCTCGATGGCGGGGAGGACGGGCTTGCGGCCTACCGGGTGATCGCGGCGGGCGCCAAGGAGCGACTGCTGCCCGGCGGCCGGCTGCTGCTCGAGATCGGCACCGGTCAGGGTCGTGCCGTGGCGGCGCTGCTCGCGGCGGCGGGCTTTGCCGGCATCGTGGTGCACCCCGACCTCGCCGGCCACGAGCGGCTCGTCGTCGCCGACCGACCGTGACCCGGCCTGGGGTCGCGTTTGCGGTCCGCCGGATTGTGTGGTGATTTGGGGCGCCCGACCCGAACCGATGGCATGATGAGGACCCACCACAACCGCACGATCTGGCTGCTGGCGCTCGGCGCCGTGCTGGCCTGCGCCACGATCGGGGTGTTCGGCGGGTCGTACTTCTCGCGCATGTTCTTCGCCGAGGCCGCGGCGCGCGGGCAGAACACGCTGGGGCTGGCGGTGGCGGCGCTGCGCGGCGAACTGGCGCGCTACGAGAAGCTGCCGCAGCTGATCGCCGACCAGGACGACATCCGCGCCATCGTCGCCGACCCCGCAGATATTGCGCAGCTGGACGAGGCCAACCGGCACCTCAAGGAAATCAACGCGCTGCTGGGCTCGTCCGACATCTATGTCATGCTGCCGGACGGCACGACCATCGCGGCGAGCAATTTCGACGGTGCCGCCTCCTTCGTCGGCGAGAATTTCGCCTATCGCCCCTATTTCCGCGATGCGGTGACCGGCGGGCTGGGGCGGTTCTTCGCGCTCGGCACCACCTCGCTGAAGCGCGGCTATTATTTCGGCGCCCCCATCCGCGACGGTGCGGCCATCACCGGCGTGGTAGTGTTCAAGATCGATGTCGACGCTATCGAGGAGACCTGGCGCGGGGCCGATTACGAGCTCATCGTCACCGACCCCGAAGGCATCATCTTCATGACGGGGCGGCCGGAATGGATGTATCGCGGCCTGCTGCCGCTCACCCCGGACCGGCTCGAACGCACCGCCGCCACCCGGCGCTATGCCAATGCCGAACTGAGCGACCTGCCGGTGACGCGGGTCGCGCATGGCGCGGGGCTGGAACTGATGACCATTGCAAGCGGGGAAACCGCCCGCGAATATCTGGTGGTCGCCGAACAGATGCCCGAGGCGGACTGGACCGTGAAGGTGCTGCTCGACACCGCCTCGGCCCGCAGCCAGGCGGGGGTGGCGACGATCGCCGCCATGCTGGTGGTGGCGCTGGGCGCCCTCGCCATCGCCTACTACCTGCAGCGGCAGGCCCGGCTGCGCGACCGCATGCAGGTGCAAAGGGAGGCGCAGGAGCAGCTGGAGCGCCGGGTGGCCGAGCGCACCGCCGATCTCGCCGCGCTCAACCGGCAGCTCGAAGTGGAGGTCGCCGAGCGGCGGACGACGGAAAGCCAGCTGCGCCGGACCCAGTCCGACCTCGTGCAGGCCGGCAAGCTCGCCGCGCTCGGACAAATGTCGGCGGCGCTGTCGCACGAGTTCAACCAGCCGCTCGGGGCCGCCAAGACCTATGCCGACAATGCGCGCGTCCTGATCGAGCGCGACCGCATCGCCGAGGCGAGCGAGAACATCGCGCGCATCTCGAGCCTCGTCGACCGCATGGCGGCGATCAGCCGGCACCTGCGCAATTTCTCGCGCAAGCCCAAGCAAAAACTGCGCCCGATCCTGCTCAGCGACGTGGTCGCCGACACTCAGGAGATCGTCGCCTGGCGGCTCGATGCGGCCAAGGCGACGCTGGAGGTTGAACTGGGCGACACCCCGCTCGCCGTCATGGCCGGCTCGGTGCGGCTGCAGCAGGTGCTGGTCAACATCATCTCGAACGCCGCCGACGCCGTGGACGGCCGTGCCGACCGCACCATCACGCTCAGCGCCGAGGCGACGGCGGACGGACGGGTGCTGCTGCGGGTGCGCGACCGCGGCCCCGGCATCGGCGACGACATCGCCGCGCGCATCTTCGATCCGTTCTTTTCCACCAAGGGCGTGGGCAAGGGACTCGGGCTCGGGCTCTCGATCTCCTACAACATCATCAAGGATTTCAGCGGCACGCTGGCGGTGCGCAACCATCCCGAGGGCGGGGCGGAATTCACCATCGGGCTCGAGGCGGCCGAAGCGGCGAATGCCTCGGCGCTGGCGGAGATCGCCGAATGAGCCGCGGCCGCGTGCTGTTCCTCGACGACGAGGAGGATCTGCGGCGCGCGACGGCGCAGGCGCTCGACCTCGCGGGTTTCGAGGTCAGCGATTTCGCCCAGCCCGAGCGCATCCTCGAACGCGCCGGCTATGGCTATCCCGGCATCGTCATCACCGATATCCGCATGCCGGCCATGGACGGCGTGACGCTGATGAACCGCATCCACGAGATCGACCGCGAGGTGCCGGTGATCCTCGTCACCGGGCATGGCGACGTGCAGCTCGCGGTGCGCTCGATGCGCGAGGGGGCGTACGATTTCATCGAGAAGCCCTTCGAGCCCACCCAGCTGATCGAAGTCGCGACCCGCGCCATCGCCTATCGCCGGCTTGTGCTGGAGAACCGTGTGCTGAAGGCGGCCGCCGGGCAGCGCGACGACGTCGAGCAGCGCCTGCTCGGCCGCTCCAACATGATGGTGGACCTCAGGCGCAAGCTGCGCACGGTGGGCCCGACCGACGCCGATGTGCTGATCGTCGGCGAAACCGGGGTCGGCAAGGAGGTGGTGGCGCGGGCGCTGCACGATCTCTCCGCCCGCGCGGCCCGGCCCTTCGTCGCCATCAACTGCGCGGCGCTGCCCGCAACGCTGATCGAGAGCGAGCTGTTCGGCCACGAGGCGGGGGCCTTTCCCGGCGCGATGCGGGCGCGGTTCGGCAAGTTCGAGCTGGCGCAGGGCGGCACGATCCTGCTCGACGAGATCGGCTCGATGCCGCTCGACCTGCAGGCGAAGCTCCTCAGGGTGATCGAGGAGCGCATCATCACGAGGCTCGGCTCCAACGAGCCGCTGGCGCTCGATGTGCGCTTTCTGGCGACGACGAAATCCGATCTCGAGACGCGGGTGGCGGAGGGGCTGTTCCGGGCCGATCTGCTCTACCGGCTCAATGTGGTGACGCTGCACGTGCCGCCGCTCGCCGACCGGCGCGAGGACGTACCGATCCTTTTCCTGCAATTGCTGGGGGAAGCCGCTGGCCGCTATCGCCGCCCGGTGCCGGACGTGCCCCGGCACGTGCTGGCCGCCATCGCCGAAAAGGACTGGCCCGGCAATGTGCGGGAGTTGCGCAACGCCGCCGACCGCTATGTGCTCGGGCTCGAATTCGGCGACGGCGCCAGCGAGGAGCCGCGGCCGGAGCGGCTCGCCGACCGGGTGGCCGCCTTCGAGAAGGCGACGATCGCCAGTGCGCTGAACGCCCATGGCGGCGCGCTGAAGCCGGTCTATGAGTCGCTGGGGCTGTCGCGGAAGACGCTGTACGAAAAGATGCAGCGCCATGGCCTCGACCGGCGGCTGTTCGGCGCCGAGTTCGACCCCGACGAGGACTGATGGGCGGCGCGCCACCCGCGCCGGGGGCCGATTGTCACCCTTTCCACCCATCGCCGCGCACGAATGATCGGAACCGGCATTTTTCCCGGCCGTGACCGATTGCATCCCGCCATGCCACCGCGATTGATCGCCGCAACGCCCGGCGCCGGGGAGGACACTTGCGCGCCGGGAGTTCCGGACATCCGTCCATCCAAGGACCCCATCGGGAGGATACCCATGCGCGTGAAGACCATCGCCGCGGCCATTGCCGTCACCCTGCTTGCCGCCGGCCTGACCCAGGCCCAGGACCGCGAGGGCTGGCCCTCGAGCCTGACCATCGGCACCGCCAGCCAGGGCGGCACCTATTTCATCTACGGCACCGGCCTCGGCGGGCTGATCACCGAGGAACTCGGCGTCAACGCCTCGGGCGAAGTCACCGGCGGCCCGGTCCAGAACGCGACGCTGGTCGAGACCGGCGACCACCAGATCGGCCTCGTCACCATGGGCCCCGCCTATGACGCCTGGAACGGGAACTCCGAACTGGCGCCCGGCCTCGAGCACCGCAATCTGCGCGCGCTGTTCCCCATGTACCAGACGCCGTTCCAGGTGGTGGCGCTCAAGACCTCCGGCATCGAGTCGGTGGCCGATCTCGGCGGCAAGCGCGTCTCGGTCGGCCCGGCCGGCGGCACGGCGGCGACCTACTGGCCGCGCTTCTTCGAGAGCGTCGGCGTTTCCCCCGACATCTCCTATTCCGGCGCCAACGACGCGGTGAGCCAGGTGAAAGACGGGCTGATCGATGCCTTCGCCTTCGCGGCCGGCGTGCCGATCTCGGCTTTCGCGCAGATCGCGGCTGAGAACGAGGTCAACATCTTCGGCTTCTCCGATGCCGAGCGTGCCGACATCCTCGCCAAGATGCCGGAACTGGCGGCCTTCACCGTGCCGGGCGGGCTCTACAAGGACTTCCCCGAGCCGAGCGAGACCGTGGCGCTGTGGAACTTCGCCATCGCGCATGCCGACATGCCGGACTCGCTCGCCTACGAGATCACCAAGCTGGTGATGGAGAACAATGAGCGCATGCTGCAGATCCACGCGACCGCAGCCGAGACGGTGCCCGCCAATACCGACAAGAACACCTTCCTGCCCTACCACCCGGGTGCAAAGCGCTACTTCGAGGAAATCGGCGTCGCCCTGCCCGAAGGCCTCTGAGGCCGCACTGAAGCCGTGACGGCCGGCGGCGCCCCCGGGCGCCGTCAGGCTCGCCGGGGACGCGCAATGGGCGGGGAGGCCCGAACGTCATGTCCGAGACTGACAAGCACGCGGCGGCCGCAGCCGCCGACACCATGCCGGTGATCGCCAAGGGGGTGGACGAAGAGCCCCTGGCCAGCAACCAGCGCCAGCCGGCGGGCTTCACCAACTACGTGATCGCAGCGGTCTGCATCGTCTACACCGCCTTCCATGTGGTGGTGCTGAACCTGTTCCCGCTCGAGACCTGGACCTACCGGATGCTGCATCTGGTCGGCGGGCTGTTCATCGGCTTCCTCGTCTATTCGGCCCTGACCGTCCGTGCTGACGCCGCTGCGGCGCCGGTGCGGCGCGGCCCCCTCGAACTGGCGGCCGCGGCAATTGCAGCGGCGGGCGTCGCGTACGCGCTGCTGATGCTGCTGATCGCCTTCGGCGGGCAGTGGCTGCTCGGCCAGCGGATGCCCGAGCCCTTCGTGTTCCAGAGCTTCGGCCTGCCGCTGCTCGTCGGCACGGTGATCGCCGTGCTCGCCGGGTGGGTGTTCCCAGAGCGCGCCGCCGCCCGAACCCACTGGGCGGACTGGGTGCTGGGCGGGGCTGCCATCGCGGTGCTCGGCTATATCCTGTTCAATGTCGGCCCGCTGCGCCTGCGGGCCGGCACGGCGCTGGCCCAGCCGCCGGATTTCTTCGCCGCGCTGGTCGGCGTGATCCTCATTCTCGAATTGACCCGCCGCGTCGCCGGCCTCGCGCTGGTGGTGATCGCCGGCATCTTCATCGCCTACTCCTTCCTCGGCCCCTGGCTGCCGGGCTTTCTCACCCATCGCGGCTATTCGCCGGAACGCTTCTTCACCTACATCTTCACCGACCAGGGCATTCTCGGCGATCCGATCGCGGTCTCCTCGACCTACATCATCCTGTTCGTGACCTTCGCGGCGTTCCTCCAGGCCTCGCGGGTGGGGGACTATTTCGTCAACTTCGCCTTCGCCGTCGCCGGCGGCTGGCGCGGCGGGCCGGCCAAGGTCGCCGTGTTCGCCTCCGGGCTGATGGGGATGATCAACGGTACCTCGGCGGGCAATGTGGTCTCCACCGGCTCGCTGACTATCCCGCTGATGAAGAAGGTCGGCTACCCGGCCCGCAGCGCCGGCGCGATCGAGGCCACCGCATCGTCGGGCGGGCAGATCCTGCCGCCGATCATGGGCGCGGGCGCCTTCATCATGGCCGAGGTGACGGGCATTCCCTATACCGAGATCGTCGTGGCGGCGATCATCCCGGCGGTGCTCTATTTCGCCTCGGTCTACTTCATGGTCGACCTGCAGGCGACCAAGCTGGGGATGAAGGGGCTGGCCAAGGAAGAGCTGCCGCGCTTCAAGGTGCTGGCGAAGCAAGCCTATCTGTTCCTGCCCATCGTCATCCTGATCTACACCCTGTTCGCCGGCTATTCGGTGATCCGGGCCGGCACCATGGCCATGGCGGCGGCCGCCGTCGTCTCCTGGCTCACCCCCTACCGCATGGGGCCTCGCGCCATCCTCAAGGCGCTGGAACTCGCGGCCAAGATGAGCATCCAGCTGGTCGCGGTGTGCGCCGCGGCGGGCATCATCGTGGGCGTGATCGCCCTCACCGGGGTCGGGGCGCGCTTTTCCTCGCTGCTGCTCGGGCTCGCCGAGCAGAACCAGCTGGTCGCGCTATTCTTTGCCATGTGCATCTCGATCATCCTCGGGATGGGCATGCCGACGACGGCCGCCTATGCGGTGGCCGCCGCGGTGGTGGCGCCCGGCCTCATCCAGCTCGGCATCCCCGTGCTGATCGCCCACTTCTTCGTGTTCTACTATGCGGTGATGTCGGCCATCACCCCGCCGGTGGCGCTCGCCGCCTATGCCGGGGCGGGGCTCGCGGGATCGGACCCGATGAAGACCTCGGTCGAGGCCTTCAAGTTCGGCCTTGCGGCCTTCGTCGTGCCCTTCATGTTCTTTTATTCGCACGCGCTGCTGATGCAGGGCGAGTGGCACGAGGTGGTGCATGTGTTCGTCACCGCGCTGGTGGGCATCTACCTGCTGTCCTCGGCGGTGCAGGGCTATTTCTTCGGCAATCTCAGCAACCCGCTGCGCGTGGTGCTGCTGCTGGGCGCGCTGGGAATGATCCAGGGCGGCTGGATCTCGGACCTGATCGGCCTCGCCGTCGGGCTCGCGATCTTCGCCTACCAGAAGCGCCTGGTCTCGGCCCGGTCACTGGTGAAGGGCGCGGACTGAGCGCCCGCGAGCGGGTCGCCGCGCCCTGCGCCGGCCTTCCCCCTCTGTGCCCTGCCAACAGGGAGGGCAGGCGCATCTGGAACCGGCCCAGGTGGTGCACTCCTTCTCCCCTTGAGGGAGAAGGTGCCCGAAGGGCGGATGAGGGGTGGGCCACAAGCACAGATCCGCCCGTCGCTCCGCTCCGACCGGCACAATCCATGCGGATTGTGCGCCCCCTCATCCGGCGCTGCGCGCCACCTTCTCCCTCAAGGGGAGAAGGGAACCGCGGAGGGATCGGCGCCTTCCGCCTTCCGGCCCCCCACCCTGCGGCGGCCAATCCTCCCGAACCGCTGACAACGATGTGACGGCGCCCCCAGCGGGCGCCGTTTCGATTCCTGTTGCCAACACCAACAAAGATGATAACGTTGCTATGTAACTTGACACAGAGCCACCGAAGGCCGGGTCAAGAGGAGGAGATCACCATGACCAAATCTACGGGCGCCGTCCGGCGCCGGACTTTGCTCGCAGGTGTCGCCCTTGGGGCGCTGATGAGCATGGGAGGCGCCGCGCTGGCCCAGGAGCTGAGCGGCGAAGTCGTCATCCTGCAGTGGCTGGGCGGCAGCGAAGGCGAGAAGTGGGATCGGCTCGCGGCCGACTTCATGGAGCGCAATCCGGGCGTCACCATCCGCGAGGTCGAGCTGACCGTGCAGGGCGATGCCCGCGGGCCCATGCGCACCGCGCTGCTGGGCGGCGAGCGGGTCGACCTGATCATCAACACCTGGCCGGCCTTCCGCGCCGAACTCGCCAATGCCGGCATCATCCAGCCGATCGACGAGATCTGGGCCCAGCAGAACTGGGACAGCAAGCTCGGCGGATCCTGGAAGGCGCTGAGCCAGACCGACGGCGTGACCTATGGCGTCACCTACACCTACGGCAACCGCTCCGGCATCTGGTACAAGACCAGCCATCTCGAGCAGGCCGGCATCGAGCCGCCCAAGACCTGGGACGAGTTCCTCGCCGCCATCGAGACGCTGAAGGGCGCCGGCTACGCCACCCCGATCGCCATGCCCGCCAAGTACTGGGCCCATGGCGAATGGTTCGAGAGCCTGCTGCTGCGCACCGGCGGCGTCGAGGCGGCGAGCCAGCTCGCGTCGCGCGAAATCCCCTGGACCGACGAGATCGTCAAGTCGACGCTGCGCAACTTCGCCGAACTGCTGCGCGCCGGCTGCTGCGGCACGCCCGAGCAGATGTTCGCCGGCGACTGGGACTATGCCGCCGACCAGGTGTTCACCGCCGACAACGCCAACTTCCTGCTCATCGGCATGTGGATGAACGGGCGGGCGCTCAAGGATTACGGCCTGACCGAGGGCGTGGACTACTCCATGTTCCAGTTCCCCGCGCTCGGCCTCGGCCATGACGACACCTCCAGCGTCGACGCCAAGGAAATCGTGCTGACCGCCAACAGCGCCAACCCGACCGCCGCGGCGGCCTTCATGGACTACATGCTGAGCGCGGAAGCCACCGCGATCCTCGCCGAATATGGCTACGCCTCGCCCAGCACCGAAGCCGACACCGGCCTGCTCGGCCCTGTGCAGCAGGTGGCGACCGCCGCCGTGGCGCAGTCCAACGTGCAGTTCGTGCTCGGCGACCTGCTGCCGGGCGACGTGGTGGACGAGTACCGCGTGCAGCTGCAGCGCTTCCTGCAGGACCCCTCCGACGCCAATATCGACGCGGTGACCGCCGCCATCGAGGCCAAGGCCGCGGAAGTCTACTGATGAGCTCGCCCGTCGCTTCCCACGCGACGGCGCACACACCCCTCAATTCCTCCCCGACGGCGGGTGGGCGGCGCAAGCTGCCCACCCGTGGCGGACGGAAGCTGAGCGACGTCACTGCGGCCGTCATCCTGCTGATCCCGGTGCTGATCCTGTTCGGCATCTCGGTGGTGTTCCCGCTGATCGAGACCATCCGGCTGAGCCTGTACAACATCGTGGGGCTGGGACGGCCGACCTTCATCGGGCTGGACAACTACGTCCGGCTGTTCAACGACCAGGCCTTCCGCAACACGCTGGTGACGACGCTGGTCTTCACCCTGTCGACCACCGCGCTCTCGGTGTCGATCGGCTGGGGGCTGGCGATGCTGTGCAATTTCGCGCCGCGCCAGACCACCATCTTCCGCCTGATGATCTTCACGGCCTTCGGCGTCTCGGAAGCCGTGGTCGGCTATATGTGGATCAGCATCTTCCGGCCCGATGCGGCGGGGCTGCTCAACAGTTTCATCTCGCTGTTCGGCCTGCCCGGCTTCGCGCATCCCTGGCTCGGCGACCCGCGCACCGCCCTCGGGGCGATCATCGCCTCCGCAGTCTGGAGCGGCGTCGGCCTGCCGCTGATGCTGTGCTTTGCCGCCGTGCAGTCGATCCCCAAAACCGTGCTGGAAGCCGCCTATATGGATGGCGCCAAGCCGCTCTCGGTGATGCGGCATATCCTGATGCCGCTCTCGATGCCGGGCGTTCGCGTTGCGATCTTCATCAACCTGCTGGGCGCGCTGCGCGCCTTCGACATCATCTTCGTGATGACCGGCGGCGGCCCCGTGCGCTCGACCGAGACGGTGGGCTATTTCATGTACCGGGAGTCGATGACGCAGTTCAAACTCGGCTATGGCGCCGCCGCGACCGTTGTGCTGCTGATCGCCGTGCTGGTCATCTCCATTCCCGCCATCATCCAGCGCACGGCAGGTGCGAAATGATCGGACGTACCCCGCGCTGGACCATCGTGGTGGTCGGCATCGTCGCCTGCATCTGGATCATCCCGATCATCGGCATCGTCGTGACCTCGATCCGGCCGCCGCAGGACGTGACGCTGGGCTGGTGGCGGATCGACAATCTGCGCTTCACGCTCGACGCCTGGGTGCGGGTGTGGACCGAGTACCCGCTCGCCCGCTCCTTCGTGACCACCGCGCAGCTGGCGCTGATCGCGACCATCAGCACGATGCTGCTCACCCCGGCGGCGGCCTACGCCTTCCATTTCCTGAAGTTTCCGTTCCGGCGGCTGCTGCTGATCATCATCATCAACGCCTTCGTGCTGCCGCAGCAGGTGGTGATCATCCCGCTGTTCCAGCTCTGGCGCGAGGTCGGCCTGCTCGACAATTTCGCCTCGGTGCTGATCCCCTATATCGGGCTCAGCTTTGCCTGGTCGATCTTCCTCGTCAAAAACTTCCTCGAGGACTTCCCGAAGGAACTGGTCGAGGCCGGCCGGATCGACGGCTGCGGACCTTTGCGCACCTTCTGGCACATCGTGTTGCCCAACACGCTGTCGCCCATCTTCGCGGTGGCGATCCTGCAGTTCCTCTGGACCTGGAACGCGCTGCTGCTGCCGATGCTCTATTTGCGTACGGAAGTGCCGCTGCCGGTGCTGCTGACCCGCGTCTCGGGCACCTATGAGCTCAACTGGGACCTCCGCTCGGTGGCCGCGATCGTCACCACCAGCGTGCCGCTCCTCGTCTTCCTCATCTTCCAGCGACAGTTCGCTGTCGGCTCGGAAACCCGTACCGGCGCCAAGGAATAACCATGCCCGTCACCAACAAGCCGTTGCGCTATCGCCAGATCCATCTCGACTTCCATACCTCCGAGCACATTCCGGGGATCGGGGCGGCCTTCGATCCGGAAGCGTTCGTCGGCACGCTGAAGGCGGCCAATGTCGACAGCATCACCATCTTCGCCAAGTGCCACCATGGCTGGTCCTACTACCCGACCCGGATCGGCGAGCCGCACCCCAAGCTCGCCCGGCCCGACCTGATGGGCGACATGGTGAAGGCGCTGGCGGCGGCCGACATCGAGAGCCCGATCTACATTTCCGTGCAGTGGGACGAGCGCAATGCCCGGTTGCATCCGGAATGGCGCGTGCGGGCGGCCAAGCAAAGCCGGTTCGACCCGCACCAGCTGCAGGCGGGCTGGCACACGCTCTGCCTCAATCACAAGGCCTATCGCGACGAACTGCTGGAGCAGGCGCGCGAGGTGGTGCGCAACTACGACACGCCGGGGCTGTTCTTCGACATCGTGCTGGCGACCGACTGCGTCTGCCAGGCCTGCCTCGACAGCATGGCGGCGCATGGCCTCGACCCGGAAAAGCCTGAGGATCGGGCCGAGAACGACGAGTGGGTGAACGAGCGCTTCCGCTCGGAAATGAGCGCGGCGCTGAACGCCGAATTCCCGGGCCTCCGCATCTTCTACAATTGCGGGCACATCCACAAACGCGGCCCCAAGCGCTTCGCCCCCTACAGCCATCTCGAACTCGAAAGCCTGCCGACCGGCGGCTGGGGCTATGACCACTTCCCCTCCTCGGCGCGCTATGCGGCGACGCTCGGCCTGGATTTCGTCGCCCATACCGGCAAGTTCCACACCTCCTGGGGCGAGTTCGGCGGCTTCAAGCACCCGCATGCGCTGGAATACGAGGCGGCGCAGATGGTGGCGCTCGGCTCGAAATGCCTCGTGGGCGACCAGCTGCATCCGAGCGGCGCCATCAATCCCGACACCTATGCCTCGGTGGCGCCGGCCTATGCGCGCGTCGCCAAGCTGGAGCCTTATCTCGAAGGCGCGCGGCAGGTGTCGGAGGTCGCGATCCTTTCCTCGGAGTACTTCTTCCCGGACGGCGACCGGAACGCGGCGGCAGACGACGGCGCGGCGCAGATGCTGCTCGAAATGAAGCTGCCCTTCGACGTGCTCGACGGCACCTCGGACTTCTCGCCCTATCGGCTCATCATCCTGCCCGACCTGATCCCGGTGACGGGTGAGCTGCAGGCGCGGCTCGAAGGCTTCGTCGCCGGCGGCGGCGCGGTGCTGCTGACGGGGCGCTCCGGGCTCGGCGAGGACGGCCGCTTCGCGCTCGATACCGGCCTCCGCATCACCGGCAAGGCGCCCTACACGCCGAGCTACGTCAAGGCGCCGAAGGGCCTCGCCGACGGGCTCACCGAGACGCCGTTCGTGGTCTACGGCACCGGGCTCGTCGCCGAGACCGACGGCGCCGAAGTGCTGGCCGAGATGGTGCCGCCCTATTTCAACCGGGCCTACAACCATTTCAGCTCGCACCAGCACGCGCCGGACGATCCGGACGCGGCGCCGCTCGGCCCCGCGGCGACGATCAACGGGCGGATCGGCTATGTCGCCTTCCCGATCTTTACCATCTACCACCGCGTCGGCCAGCCGCTCTACCGTTACCTCGTCAAGGGCCTGATCGCGCGGCTGATGCCGGACGAGGTGCTGACGACCGACCTGCCGTCTTCCGGGCGGGCGAGCCTTGCGCACCAGCCGGCGCGCAACCGCCACATCCTCCATCTGCTCTATGGCCCGCCGCAGATCCGCGGCAAGGCCGTGGGCGAGCCGCCCGCGACGCGGGTGATGGAGATGATCGAAGACATCCCCGCCATCGGCCCGGTGACGGCGCGGGTGCGCCTGCCCGGCCGGCCGGCTCGCGCCTATGAGGTGATCTCGGACACCGAACTGGAGGTGACGGAAATCGGTGACGGCACCTACGCGATCACGCTCGACCGGCTGCATATCCACGCCGCCGTGGCGTTCGAACAGGGCTGAAGGTCGCGCGGTGAGCACGAAAGCTGTATCGGGAGCGGCGAGGGGGGTTGCAGAGCGGGCGTTGCGCCCGCCAAAGCTTGCTCCCGTTCCGGGACAGCAGCACGCGCAGGTACCAGTGTCAGACACAGGCAGGAAGCAGCCCACCATCATCGACGTCGCCCGCACGGCCGGCGTCGCCATCGGCACCGTGTCGCGCTACCTCAACGGCCTGCCGATCCGGCGCGCCAACCGGCTGCCGATCGAGCAGGCGATCGACGCGCTGGGCTACCGGCGCAACCTCGTCGCGGTCTCGATGAAGCGGCAGACCACGCATATCGTGGGGATGATGGTGCCGGCGCTCAGCGAGTTCCATGCGGGCCTCCTCGACCAGCTGACGCGGCGGCTCCGCCCCACCGGTCGCGCAGTACTCTGCTACTGCCACGATCTCGAAGGCCGCTCGCTGGAGGAGGGCCTCGAATTCTTCGCCTCGCACCGCGTCGACGCGGTGGTGATGGACGGGCAGGAAAGCGTGCGCGAGCCGCTGGAGCGCTACGTGGCGGACGGGCTCTCGGTGGTGCTCTACGACAACGACATCCCCGGCCTTTCGGCCGACCGGGTGTTCACCACCAACCAGAAATCGAGCGAGCGGCTGGTGTCGCATCTCGCCGATCTCGGACACAGCCGCATTGCGACCATCACCGGCAGCATGGACGATTCGGTGGGGCGCGAGCGCCGCGCCGGCTATGAGGATGCGCTGCGCAGCCACGACCTGCCGATCGTGCCGGAGTACATCGTCTCGGGCCTCTGGTCGGAAGCGGGCGCCTATGCCGCGATCCGCGACCTGCTGAGCCTGCCCGAGCCGCCGACCGCCGTGTTCAGCGCCAACTACAACATGACCATGGGCGCACTGCGCTGGCTACGCGAGCACAATGTCGAGGTGCCGCGCGACCTGTCGCTGGTGAGCTTCGACGACGTGCCGGCCTGGTCGCTGCACCCGGCCGGCATCACCGCCGTCGGCCAGTCGATCGAGCAGATCGCCGACGCCATCGCCTCGGTGCTGCTGGAGCGGCTCGATGCCGCCCCGCTGGTCGGCCGGCGGACGCTGCGCATCGACGCCAACATCATCTTGCGGGGCTCGGCAAGAAGCCCCCGGCAGAAGCCAAGGGAGGAACGCGCATGGCCGCGGTAGCGCTAGAGAACGTCAGCAAGTCCTATGGCAGCCTGGAGGTCATCGCCGGCCTGAACCTCACGATCGAGGACGGCGCCTTCACCGTGTTCGTCGGCCCATCGGGCTGCGGCAAGTCCACGCTGCTGCGCATGATCGCGGGGCTGGAGCCGATCACCCGCGGCGACCTGCTGATCGACGGCGCGCGCATGAACGACGCCGAGCCGATCGAGCGCGGTGTCGCCATGGTGTTCCAGAACTATGCGCTCTACCCGCACATGACGGTGGAGCAGAATATCGGCTTCTCACTGCGCATGGCCGGGGCGAGCCGCACCGAGATCGCCGAGCGGGTGGCGGTCGCGGCGCGGACGCTGCAGATCGAGCCGCTGCTGAAGCGCAAGCCCGCCCAGCTGTCGGGCGGCCAGCGCCAGCGCGTCGCCATCGGCCGGGCGATCGTGCGCGACCCCGAAGTGTTCCTGTTCGACGAGCCGCTCTCCAACCTCGATGCGGAGCTGCGGGTCTCCATGCGGGTGGAGATCGCCAAGCTCCACCGCCAGCTCGGCTCGACCATGGTCTATGTCACGCACGACCAGACCGAGGCGATGACGCTCGCCGACAAGATCGTCGTGATGCGCGACGGCAAGATCGAGCAGGCGGGAACGCCCGAGCATCTCTACGAGGACCCCGACAATCTGTTCGTCGCCGGCTTCATCGGCTCGCCGCGCATGAACTTTCTGCCGGCGACGCTCAAACCCGGCGGCCTGACGCTGCCGGGCGGCGGTGCGCTGGCGCGCGCGGGGCTGCCGGCGACGGGCGAGGTGCTGCTGGGCGTGCGGCCCGAGCACTTCACCATCGGGGCGGGAGCGGTGACGCTCCCCATCCAGGTCGACGTGGTCGAGAACCTCGGCGGGACCCGCTATCTCTACGGCACCTATGGGACGGGCGAGAGCATCGTCGTCGAATGCCGCGACCAGGCCGGCATCAGGGCCGGCGACAAGGTGGAGGTGGGGATCGACCCGCAGCGCGCCCTGATCTTTTCCACCAGCGGCGCACGGCTGCGCCCGGGACACTGACCCTATGCACGCTCTCGAACTCTGGTACCGGTCGCCCGCGACCGAATGGACGGACGCGCTGCCGCTCGGCAATGGCCGGCTCGGCGCGATGATCTATGGCGGCGTCGGCCGCGAGGAACTGCAGCTCAACGAGGCAACGCTGTGGACCGGGGGGCCGTACCAGCCGACCAATCCCGAAGCGCTGCCGCATCTGGGCGAGGTCCGCAAACTGATCTTTGCCGGCCGCCACGCCGAGGCGCAGGCGCTGGCCGACAAGCACCTGATGGCGCGGCCGCTGACGCAGATGGCCTACCAGCCGGCCGGCAGCCTGTTCCTCGAGGCGACGCATGAGGCGGTGCCGGGCAGCTACCGCCGCAGCCTCGATCTCGACGCCGCGATTTCGACGGTGAGCTACCGCCTGCTCGGTACCGGCATTGCCGACGATGCGGCGGTGGTGACACGGGAGGCTTTCGCCTCGGCGGCCGACGATGTGATCGTCATGCGGATCGCCGCCGATCGGCCGGGGACGCTGAATTTCGAAGTCGCGCTCGAAAGCCCGCAGCCCGGCGACTGGGTGGGCGAGGGTGAGCTGCGGCTCGACTATGCCGGCAGCAACCGGCCGCTGAACGGCATTGCCGCGCAATTGCGCTTCGGCATCGCGGTCGACCTGCGGCTGACGGGCGGCGCGGCGACGCGGCATGGCCGCCGGCTGGTGGTCGCCGGCGCGACCGAAGCGGTGCTGCTGATCGACATCGCGACGAGCTATCGCCGCTTCGACGACGTTTCGGGCGACCCGGCGGCGCTGCTGGCCGAGCGGCGGGCCCGGCTTGCGGGGAAGGACTATCAGGCGCTGAAGGCCGACCACCTCGCCGCCCACCGCGCCCGGTTTCGCCGGCTCGACATCGCGCTCGGTCCGGATCGCGCGGACCTGCCGACCAATGAACGCATCGCCCGCTTCGCGGAGGGCGCCGATCCCGGCCTCGCCGCGCTCTATGTGCAGTATGCCCGTTATCTGATGCTGGGGGCGAGCCGACCGGGCGGCCAGCCGGCCAATCTGCAGGGCATCTGGAACCCGCATATGCGGCCGCCCTGGGGCAGCAAATACACCTCCAACATCAACATCCAGATGAACTACTGGCTGCCCGACCCGGCCAATCTCGCCGAATGCGTCGAGCCGCTGCTGCGCATGGTCGAGGAGCTGACGGTGACCGGCGCCGAGATGGCGCGGGCGCATTATGGCGCGCGTGGCTGGGTGCTGCACCACAATACGGACCTGTGGCGCGCGACAGGGCCCGTCGACGGCGCGCAATGGGGCCTGTGGCCGACCGGCGGGGCCTGGTATTGCGCCCAGCTCTGGGACCATGCCGTGTTCGCCGGCCGCCCGGAGCCGCTGGTGCGACGGCTGCTGCCGCTGTTCGAGGGGGCGGTGCGCTTCTTCCTCGACGTGCTGCAGCCGCTGCCGGGGAGCAACTACCTCGTGACGGTGCCGACGCTGTCGCCCGAGAACATCCATTCCGACGGCGCCTCGCTCTGTGCCGGGCCGGCGATGGACAACCAGATCCTCCGCGACCTGTTCGATGCCTATCTCGCGGCGACGGAGCAACTCGGCGTTGCGAGCCCGCTCGCCGCCGAAGTGCGCGCGGCGCGCGAGCGCCTGCCGCCCGACCGTATCGGCGCCGAAGGCCAGCTGCAGGAGTGGCTGGAGGACTGGGACATGGCCGTGCCGGAAATCCACCACCGGCACGTCTCGCATCTCTATGCGCTCCATCCCGGCCACCAGATCGACGCGACGACGCCCGAGCTCTTCGCGGCGGCCCGCCGCTCGCTGGAGATTCGCGGCGACGACGCGACGGGTTGGGGCATTGGCTGGCGCATCAACCTGTGGGCGCGGCTCGGCGACGGCGCCCGCGCACATGCCGTGCTGCAGCGCCTGCTGCATCCCGAGCGCTCCTACCCCAATCTGTTCGATGCCCACCCACCCTTCCAGATCGACGGCAATTTCGGCGGCGCGGCCGGCATTCTCGAAATGCTGGTGCAATCGCGGCCCGGTGCGATAACGCTGTTGCCCGCACTGCCCGCGGACTGGCCTACCGGCCAGTTCCGGGGCGTGCGGTTGCGTGGCGGGCTGGAGCTCGACCTCTCCTGGCGCGACGGCCGCCCCGAGACGATCATGCTGCGCGCCGCCCAGTCGCAGCAATTGACGCTGGCCTTCGGGCCTGAGACACGCTCCGTGACGGTTCCCGCCGACGGGGAGCTGTCGATCACCTTCTGAGGGACCCGCAGCAGCGGGGGGAGACACAGATGCCGCAGACCATTTCCGCACTCGTCGTGCCCGAGCCGGGACAGCTGAGGATCGAGCCGCGCGACCATCCGGTCGCCGGCGAAGGCGAGGTGCTGGTCGCGCCGCGCCGGGCCGGCATCTGCGGCACCGACTACCATATCTATGGCGGCAACCAGCCCTTCCTCAGCTATCCGCGCATCATGGGCCACGAGCTGGCCGTGGAGCTGCTGGAGGCGCCGGTCGATAGCGGGCTGACGGTGGGCGGGACCTATGTGGTCAACCCCTATATCGCCTGCGGCACCTGCATTGCCTGCCGCAAGGGCAAGCCGAACTGCTGCACGCGGCTGGGCGTGCTGGGCGTGCACCGCGACGGCGGCATGGCGCAGCGCCTCGTGCTGCCCGCGCGCAATCTGGTGCCGGCCGAGGGGCTCTCGGCCGACGAGTGCGCCATGGTCGAATTCCTCGCCATCGGCGCCCATGCCGTGCGGCGGGGCATGGTGACGGCTGAAGACGAGGTGCTGGTGATCGGCGCCGGGCCGATCGGCCTCGGGGTGGCGCTGTTCGCGGCGCTGCAGGGCGCGGGCGTCAGCCTCGTCGATCGCGACCGGGCCCGGCTCGACCGCATCGCGGGGCTCATCCCCAATGCGCGCCTGCTGCTCGCCGGCGACAGCGATGCGCTCGCCGCCATCGCGCCGGAAGGCTTCGACGTGGTCTATGACGCGACCGGCAGCCGCGCCTCGATCGAGGCCGGCTTCGCCCATGTCGCCAATGGCGGCCGCTATGGGCTCGTCAGCGTGGTGAAAGGCGACATCAGCTTCGTCGATGCCGATTTCCACCGCAAGGAAGTGACGCTGCTCGGCAGCCGCAATGCGCTTGCGGCGGATTTCGCCGAAGTGATCGCCGCCATCCGCGCCGGCCATGCCCGCGCCGAGCAATGGATCACCCACCGCACCAGCATGCAGGGCGCGATCGAGGACCTGCCGCGCTGGGCCGCCGATCGCACCACGGTGATCAAGGCCGTCATCGAGATCGGGGACTGAGTTGAGGACTGGCCAGATAGCCCTCAGCCGAGCACCGCATCGCCCGCTGGACGGTGGATGACGGCGGGCGCGGCGGGGTCGTCCGGGAAGTAGAGATTGGTCACCGAGACCAGTCCGTCGGCCAGCGACAGTTCGACCAGCCCCCGGTCGATGAAGAGCGTGACGTCGAGCGGTTCGCCTGAAGGCCAGGTGAAGGCGACCTCGTAGTCGTGGCCGAATTCCGGGAGGCCGGGGAGCGCCGCCCTCACGGTGCGCAGGCGCCAGCTCTCGATGCCGTCGCGCCGGAAGCTGAGCTGCGGTGTCGCCGCGCCGAACAGCGTCACCGTGGTTTCCGTGCCGATGGGCGGGCTGGTGCTGAAGGCGATCCGCTCCACGCCCGGCTCGGACGCCGCGTCATAGGCTGCCGCGACGGCGGCCGGCACCCGCGCCGCGACCCGCAGCCCGTCCGCCGTGTCGACGAGGCGCAATTCGCGTGGCAGCGTCATGACGCCCCGGAAGGCCGCGGTGGGCGTGTGCTGGGCATAGAGCCAGTTGCTGGCCCAGGCGATGGCGACCGGCGGCTCCGTGCCGCCCCGGACAAAGAAGGTCTGCGCCGCGTAATAGTCGCGCCCATAGTCCAACCAGAGTTCGGTCGGGGGCGGGTTGGAGTTGCGAAAGCGTGTGCCGTCGAACTGGCCAATGAAATACTGCGTGCCGGAGCCAAGGGCGTAGCTGCCCGGATTGAGCCCGATCAGCAGCACCCAGAACAGCCGTCCATCCGGCGCCGCGAGCGGCACGAGATCGGGGCACTCCCAGGGGCCGGCGCTGTGGCGCCCGTCACCGGCGCCGAAGCTGGAGAGATGCGTCCATTCCGTCAGATCGTCCGAGGCGTAGAAGCCGACCGACTGTCCCTCGGTCAGCAGCATGATCCAGCGCCCGGTCGCGGCGTGCCAGATCACCTTGGGATCGCGGAACACGTGGAGGCCGGGATTGTCGATCACCGGATTGCCCGGATCGGCGATGAAGCGGTGCTGCGCCAGATCGGCGTGGACGAGGCACTGCACCTGGAAGTCCTCGCCGGCGGCGGTCCGGCTGTGGGCGGTGTAGAAGAGCTTGACCTCGCCGGCCGCCGTCTCGACGGCGCTGCCCGAAAAGCAGGTGCCGAGCGGCGTCGGGGACAGCGCCACCGGCTGCTCCTGCCAGTGCAGCAGGTCGATGGAGCTGGCATGCCCCCAATGCATCGGCCCGTGCCGGGTGCTGGCAGGGTCGTGCTGGAAGAACAGGTGCCAAACGCCATCGACGCGGATCAGGCCGTTCGGATCGTTCATCCAGCCGGCGCGGGGGCTGAAATGCAGCTTTGGTCGATAGGTTTCGGTCACTACGGGTCAGCCTTTGACGCCGGTGTTCATCACCGAGGCGATGAACTGGCGTTGCATGATGAGAAAGAACAGGATGACGGGCACCGCCATCGATACGGCGAAGGCCATGACATCACCCCAGGGGATGCGCTGGTTGGTACCGAAAAAGGCGCCCATGGCAACGGTCACCGGACGATATTCCGGACCGCGCGTCACCATGACCGGCCAGAGATAGGCGTTCCAGACCTCGAGGAACTGCAGGATGGCGACCGCCGAGATCACCGGCCGCGACAGCGGCATGGCGATGTGCAGATAGCTCTGGAAGAACGAGAAGCCGTCGATCTGCGCCGCTTCCAGCAACTCGCGCGGGATGCGACTGAAAAACTGGTAGAACAGGAAGATCGACATGGCGTTGGCGATGCCGGGCAGGATCTGCACCTGGTAGCTGTCGACGATGCCGGCCCAGCCAGCCATCAGCAGCTGCGGCAGCATCAGGCTCTCGGCCGGCACGGCGATGGTGGCGATGATGAGGAGCAGCAGCGGCTTGCGGATCGGCAGCGTGCCATGCGCGAGGACGAACGCCGCCATGGAGTTCACCACCAGCGAGATCACCAGCGTGCTGAGCGTGACGATCAGCGTGTTGCCGACATAGCGGAAGAACGGGCGGTTCGGATCGGTCCAGATATCGATGTAGTTCTGGGGCGAGATCACTTCGGGGATGAAGGAACGCATCGTCCCCATGGTGATGAGGATGTCCTGCTCGTCGGGGTTGAGGCTGATGGTCACCATCATCAGCAGCGGCAGAAGGATGCCGAGCGCCATGATGACGGCAAAGCTCAGGGGCAGCAGCAGGCCTGAGCGTTGCAGGCGGGCGATCATCGGGCCTCTCCTTCGTTCCGGAGCATGATGCGTTGCATGAGGGCGATGGCGGAGACCGCGACGAAGAACACCACGGCGATCGCCGAAGCGTACCCGACGCGCTGCGTCGTGTAGCCCTGCTGGAACAGGTAGAAGATGATGGTGGTGGTGGCGCCGTTCGGGCCGCCCTTGGTCATGACGCTGACCTGGGTGAAGAGCTTGAGCGCATTGATGGTGGTGAGGATGAGCAGGAAGATGTTGACGTTGCGCAGCCCCGGCCAGGTGACGTGCACGAAACGCTGCCAGGTGCTGGCGCCATCGAGCTTGGCGGCCTCGTGAAGCTCGCCCGAAATGCCCTGCAGCCCCGCGAGATAGATCAGCATCTGGTAGGGAAAGCTCGCCCAGGCGGAGAGCACGACGAGCGCGACCATGGCCGTGGACGACCCGCCGATGAAATCGACATAGGCGCCGGGGCCTGCGAACCATTGATAGACGGCGTTGAGCGGCCCGTTCGGGATGCGGTAGAGCATCGACCAGATCGCGACCACCACCGTCATCGGCAACAGCAGCGGCAGCACGGCAACGGCGCGGAAGAAGCTGCGGAACGGCAGCGCCGCATTGAGCATGAGCGCCACGCCCAGCGAGATGGCGAGCTGGAACGGCACGACCAGCACCGCGAACAGCACGGTATTGCCGATGGCCTGCCACAAGAGCGGATCCTCGAGCAGGCGCAGATAGTTGGTGGCGCCCACGAAGCGGGTCGGGATCGGGCGCGGCACCAGCCGCTGATCGGTGAAGGAGAACCAGATCGACAGCGCGAACGGCACGAAGACGACGATGAGCAGAAGCGCCACGGAGGGCAGCAGCATCGCCAGTTCCTGCCGCCGGCTATGGGAAAACCGCGACACGCCTCACCTCCTCACTCAGGCGCCCGAGGGACGCCGCACCGAAAGGCGCGACGCCCGATGACGGTCGGACTTACTGCCCGTCAAACGGGGGATAGCCCTGGTTGTCCTCGATATCCTGGTCGATCAGCCGGGCGGCGGCGTCGAGTTCCCCCTGCACATCCGCGAGCCCGTCGGAGAGGATGTTCTGCATTGCGCGGGCAAAAGCCAGCGTGATCGTCGGATAGGCCGGATGCACGGGCCGCACCACGGCGCAGCAATTGGCCTGGGCGGTGAACAGCTCATGCTGGCCCGGCTGGCTGAACTTCTCGCTCAGCGGCACCGCCGCGGTGCGCGACGGCATGACGCCGACCAGATCGGAGAAGATCGCGATCTGTTCGTCCGACATCACGAAGTTGAGGAAGCGGCTGACATCCTCGAGATTGGTGGTGGTGGCGGGCACGGCCCAGCCCCAGCCGCCATTCGGCGTCTTCACCCCGGCCGGCCCGAAATTCGGCGCCGGGATCATCACCATGTCCTCTCCCAGCCCCTCGCTGTGCGGCGGCCACATCCAGGTGCCGACCCAGGCGAGGGCGGCGGTCTGTTCGCCGTAGAGCTGGTTGTCGCCGGCGCTGGCCGGGACAACCCAGCCATTGCGGTACCAGTCCTGCAATTCGCTCAGCACATCGACATTGCCGGGCGAGTTGAGGGTGCCCTCGGCCGTCCAGGTCGTGCGGTCGATCAGGTCGCCGCCATTGGACTGCAGGAAGGGCGCGAAGCCGTAGGTCATCCACTCGCCGGCGCCGTAGTTGAGCTTGAGGTCGATGGGCCAGGTGACGCCCTCGACCTTGGCCAGCTTTTCGATGGCATCGCGCAGCTCCGCCCGCGTCCAGGCGTCGTCGACGCCCGACGGGATGCGGATGCCGGCGGCCTCGAGATAGCGCCTGTTGCCCCACAGCAGCACAGTGGAGTCATAGGGGCTGAGGAAATAGAGCTCGCCGGTGGGGCCATAGGTGCCCTGATCGAGCACACCGGGCAGCATGTCCTCGAGCAGCGCCGGATCGATCAGCCCGCCGATCGGCTGGATGGTGCCGGCCCAGGCGGCGGCCGCCATGTTCGGACCATCGAGCAGGATGATGTCGGGCAACCCGCCCGAGATCGAGGCCGCCTGGATGGCATCGTTGAAATTCGGCACCGGCTGCACTTCGAGCGTGATGCCCTCGGCCGCGTAGCGGGCGTTGAACGCCTCCGGCAGCTGGTCGAAATAGGGCTTCTCCGCCGTCGCGTCGATCACCCAGGCCTTCAGTTCGCCCGCGCCGGCCGGTAGCACCAGCGTCGCCGCAGCCAGGGCTGCGCCCGCACACAACATCCGCCTCATATCGTCTCCTCCCTTTCGCATTGTCGTCGCAATCGCCCATCGGACATGGCTCGTATGACAACGTGAGACATTGCTAGCGGGAGTTGTCTCACGTTGTCAACGGGCGACTGGAGTCGCTACATCGAGGCCCGATCGATGAGGCTGCCGCGAATCCGGCGCACGAGGTTCTGGTGCGGGCCGTCGATCGCCGCGGCCATGGCGGCGCGGCCCATCTGGTAATAGGGCAGTTCCATGGTGGTGAGGCCCGGCCGGAGCAGCCCGGCGATGGGCTGCAGATTGTCGAAGCTGGCGACGGCGATGTCCTTGCCGACCACGAGCCCGCGTTCGGCGAGCAGGAAATAGAGCGGCACCGCCATCAGGTCCTGGCCGCAGATGATGATGTCGGCCGGCTCCGGCCCGCCCAGCGCCTCGGGCAGCAGGCGATCGAGGAAATAGACCTGCCCCTCTTCCGGCGGGGCGGCCGCGACGACGACACGGGACGCGACATCGAGCCCCTGGGTCCGTGCCGCCTCGATGAAGCCCTGGGCGCGCAGATGGCTGGCGGTGACCGTGTCGGCGAGGTTGAAGAACAGCGGCCGCCGATAGCCGCGCGCGAGGATGGCCGCCGTCAGGTCGTAGCCAAGCTGGTAGTCGTCGGGGAGGATGGTGGCGGGCTTGCCGCGCGGACTGAAGCAGTTCAGCAGCACGCGGGGGACGCTCGAGGCGCCGAGCGCCACCTCCTGGTGGAAGGTCGCGGCATAGATCACCGCCTCGGCGCGGAAGGCCGCGAGCTGGCTTTCGGCGAGCGCCGCGCTCGGTGTGTCGCGTTCGATGTTGAACAGCATCATCTGCTTGCCCCGCTCCCACGCCACATCCTGCGCGCCGCGGATCAGGTCGATCGAGGAGGCCGACGTCGCCACTCCGTCGGCGAGGAAGCCGATGATGTTGCTGCGCTGCGAGCGCATCATCCGGGCGGCCTGCGACGGCTCGTAGCCGATCTCGGCGATGATCGCTTCGATGCGCGCCCGCGTCTCCGCATTGACCAACGGGTCGCGATTGATGACGCGCGACACCGTCTTGAGCGATGTCCGGGCCCGGCGGGCGATTTCCCTCTGCGTGGTCAAGAGCACTGACTTTCGTTGGACAATCGATTAGTGCCACATCCGTGTCGGCCAGATCAACTGCGGCGGCGGCCCGGCTCAGTGCGTGAGAATGCGGTGCAGCACCCCGTTGATGTGACGCTGCAGCGCCTCGACCGCCGCCGCCTCGTCGCGGACGGCGATGGCGTCGAGCACGGCCTGGTGCTCGCGCATGGACTTGACGGTGTTCTTGGGGCCCACCGCGTCGGGATTGAGCAGGCGCAGCAGATACATCTTCTGGGCATTGCGCCGGTAGTTGATCGTCACCTGCTCATTGCCGAGCGCCGCGATGAAGGCGCCATGGAAGGCGCTTTCCAGCTCCTTGACGGGCAGGCGGTAGAGCTGCGGGTCCGGATGAGCGGTGACGAAATCGATGATCGCCTCGTGCTCGCGCCGCATCCGGTCGAGCCAGCCCTCGTCCGCCATCTCGACAAAGCGGCGCAGCCCCTCCCGCTCGAGGATCTCGCGGTACTGGAAGGTGCCCCCGACGAATTTCACGTCCGGATAGAAGATGGTGAGGCCGCGCTTCTTGCGCACGTCGATGAGCCCCTCGGCCTCGAGCAACACGGTGACTTCCCGCATCCGCGACAGCGTCAGCCCGATGACCGTTGCCAGCTCGTCCTGCGTCAGGGTCTGACCCAGATGCAGGCGGCCTGCGACCAGCGCATCGAAGAAGGCGGTCAAGCCGTCATTGTTCCTGCCGCGTTCCATCGCCCGGCTCCGTCATCGCCCACATGCCGGCGGGGCCCGCCAAGCCGACCCTACCCCCAAGGTCGTCGCCATAAAGTGCTAGGCCGAGCATGTCACCAGCCGATTGACACCGCGAGCGGCTGCCGCTTAGGGTATATCACAACCAATATTAAATATATCTAATCGGCAGAAGACGCGGGTCCAAGCGTCGCTGCCCGGTCGGTGAACGAGGAGGAACCCAATGACTATCAGCCTGAACTGGCTCGGCCGCACGCGGCGAGCCGTGGTATTTGCCGTGACCGCCGGCGCGCTGCTCGCTTCGAGCACCAGCCTCACGACGGCGCAGGAGCAGCCCTTCGCCGGCACGAGCCTCACCTATTGGGGCGGGCTGATCTTTTCCGAGGAAGCCAATCAGCTGCTGGTCGACACCATCAACCAGTGGGGCGCCGACAATGGCGTTTCGACCGAAGTGGTGATGATCAACCAGAACGAGACAGTGCAGCGCGTCTCGGCCGCGGTGGAAGCGGGCACCATGCCGGACGCCCTCGATCTCGGCCTCGACCTGCTGCTGCTGATGTCGCGCCAGGGCGTGTTCGTGACCATCGACGACCTCTACAACGAGGTCGGCGAAGCGCAGGGCGGCTGGTATCCCTCGATCGCGAACGCCACCGATACCACGGAAGTGGCCGGCGGCCGCACGGGCCTGCCGTTCGGTGCCTCGGGCAATCTGCTGCTGCGCCGCACCGATCTGACGGACGCCGCCGGGTTCCCCGAACCGCCCGCGACCTGGGACGAACTGGTGGAACAGGCCGCCGCGATCACCGCGCCGCCCGTATCGGGCCTCGGCCTCGCGCTCTCCAATGTCGGCGACGGCAATGTGCAGGTCTCGGTGCTGCAGTCCTTCGGCGGTCGCGTGGCGGACGATGCCGGCGAGAACCCCACTCTCGACACCCCGGAAACCCGCGCCTACCTGACCTGGCTCAAGGATGCCTGGGACCGTGGCGTGTTCCCGCCGGGCAATGCGACCTGGGACGGCGCCGGCGACAACCAGGCCTATCTCTCGGGCACGGCGGGCTTCATCGCCAATACCGGCTCGGTGGGTATCGCCGCCCGTCGCGACGACCCGGAACTGTTTGAAATGACCGGCTATTCCCCGTTGCCGGGCGGTCCGGCCGGGATCATCTCGCCGATCACGCCGAATGTGCGCGCCATCAGCGCCACCAGCCAGAACCAGGACGCGGCGCGGGCCCTGCTGCTGCACCTCGCCCAGCCCGAGTTCATGGAGAAGTACTACGAGCTGGCGATCTACGGGCCGGTGCTCGAGGGCCAGCGCGAATTCGCCGCCTTCAACGGCGAGAACGGCATCCTCGCGGGCCTGCTCGGCCTCGTCGAGAGCGGCACCCCGCCGGCCTATCCCGACGTCTACAACACCGCCTATGCCGACTTCATGGCCAACTTCATCGTGCCCAAGATGGCGCAGCGCGTCGTGATCGACAACTGGGACTTCGACCGCGCCATTGCCGAAGCGCAAGCGGCCGCGCAGGCGATCTACGACAAGTACTGAGTTTCCTCCCGAGCAGTCCGGGCGGCTACGGCCGCCCGGCCCTTTTCGCCCAGAGGCCCCATAGATGACCGACCTTCCCGATGGCGGCCGGCCGACCTGGCTGACCGGCGCCCGCCGCACCAACCTCTTCGCCTACGCACTGGTGCTGCCGGTATTCCTGGTGATCCTGGTGATGGTCGCCTACCCGTTCCTGTTCGCCATCTGGGTATCCTTCACGGACCGGGTGATCGGCAGCGTCGGCAATTTCGTCGGCTTCGCCAATTTCGAATATCTGTCGCGCAACGCGACCTTCCTGTCGGCGGTGTCCAACACCATCCTCTTGGTGACGGTGACGGGCCTCCTCAAGCTCGGCCTCGGGCTCGGGCTGGCGCTCCTGGTCAACCAGCATCTGCCAGGCCGGGGCATCTTCCGCTCGCTGCTGATGCTGCCCTGGGCGATGCCGGCCTTCGTCGCCTTCCTCACCTGGCGCGTGCTGTACCAGCCGGTCGGCGGCGGCATCAATCTGATCCTCACCCAGACCGGCATCTACCCGCATGTCATCGACTGGCTCGGCCAGCGGCCGACGGCGATGCCCTCGGTGATCCTCGCCTCGACCTGGCGCGGCTTTCCGTTCTGGTTCGTCTCCATCCTCGCCGCGCTGCAATCGATCCCCAAGGAGCTCTACGAGGCGGCCCGCGTCGACGGCGCCAATGCCTGGCAGCGCTTCTGGATGGTGACCGTGCCGGGGATCCGGCAGGTGGTGCTGGTGACGGCGCTGCTGTCCTCGATCTGGACGGCCAACGCCTTCGAGCATGTCTGGCTCCTGACGCAGGGCGGGCCGTCCGATGCCACCATGGTGTTCCCGGTGCTGGCCTATTTCGGCATGCAGACCCAGCGCATCGGCGAGGCGGCGGCGGTGTCCGTATCGATGATGCCCGCCCTCATCCTGCTGCTGCTCGCGGTGACCGCCCTCATGCGCAGGGACGACGACGCCCAATGACCATCGCAACCCATGAACCGGCCACCCAGGATCACGAGCGGCCGCGCCTCACCGAGCGCCAGCGCCTGATCATCGGCCGGACGCTGAGCTATCTGACGCTCGGCGTCGCGGTGATCCTGATCCTGTTCCCGCTCTACTGGATGCTGATCACCTCGCTGAAGCTGCCGCGCGAGATCTACCGCACGCCGTCGCTGTGGCCGCAGGTGTTCACGCTCGACAACTACTACAATCTGCTGGTGACCAAGGACTTCCTGCGCCCGGTGCTGAACAGCTTCATCGTCGCGACCAGCGTGACCGTGGTGTCGGTGATCTTTTCCGCCTTCGCGGCCTATTCCATGGTGCGCTTCCGCTACCGCTTCCGCGGGTTGATCGGGCGGCTGATCCTGTTCGCCTACCTGACGCCGGGCTCGCTGCTGTTCATCCCGATCTCGATCCTGATGGCGCAGCTGCGGCTCTCCAACACGCTGCAGGGGCTGGTGCTGATCAACATCGCCTTTTCGGTGCCGCTCGCCACCTGGCTGCTGCAGGGCTATTTCCGCGGCGTGCCGCGCGAGCTGGAAGAGCAGGGGCTGATCGACGGGCTGACGCGCATGGGCGCCCTGCTCCGCATCGTGCTGCCGCTTTCGGCGCCCGGCATCGCCGCGGTCTCGATCTTCATCTTCACCGGCACCTGGAACGAGTTCCTGTTCGCGCTGGTCCTCACCTCGTCCGAGAGCGTGCGCACGGCGCCGCTCGCCCTCAACTACCTCATCACCTCGGACGTGCTGCCCTGGGGTCCGCTGATGGCGGGCGCCGTGATCTCGTCCGTGCCGCTGATGATCCTCTACTTCGTGGCCCAGCGCTTCATGGTGCAGGGCCTCACCGCCGGCTCCGTCAAGGGCTAGGCCAAGCCGCTCAACGCCAGAAAGACCAACGAAATGAGCATTCGTATCGCCGTAGGACAGTTCCACGATCTCACCGACGAGATGCTGCGCTTTGCCGCGCAGATCGGTGCGACGGGGTTGCAGATGAACAACCCCTCGCTCCCCGGCGAGGCCCGCTGGGAAGAGGCCGACGTCCGCGCCCTGGTCGAGCGGACCGAGGCGGCGGGCCTCAAGTTCGAGGCCATCGAGAACGTCCCCACCCATTTCTACCACAAGGCGATGATGGGGCTGGACGGCCGCGACGAGCAGATCGAGAACTACCAGCACACCATCCGTGCGGTGGCGCGGGCGGGGGTACCGATCCTCGGCTACCACTTCATGCCCAACTCGGTCTGGACCACCGACCGCGAGGCGACGACGCGCGGCGGCGCCCGGGCTCGGCGCTTCGACATGGCCGCCGTCGAGGCCAATGCCGCCGACCTCGACAAGCTCCGCTCCTACATGCCGACGACGCTCGGTCACGCCTACTCGATGCCGCTGCGCAGCAAGGACGAGCCGGTGCTGAGCCACGAGCAGATGTGGGCGAACTACGAGTATTTCATCAAGGCCGTATTGCCGGTCGCCGAGGAGGAGGGCATCCGGCTCGCGCTGCATCCCGACGATCCGCCGGTGCCCATGCTCGGCGGCGTGGCGCGGCTGTTCTACAATGTCGACGGCTTCAAGAAGGCCTATGCCATCGCCGGCGGCAGCCGGGCCTGGGCGCTCGATCTCTGCCTCGGCTGCTGCTCCGAGATGGAGGGCGGCAAGGTCAACGTGAAGGACATGATCGAGTATTTCGGGCCCAAGGGCGCGCTCGCCTATATCCATTTCCGCGACGTCAAGGGCTCGGTGCCCGACTTCACCGAGTGCTTCATCGGCGACGGCAATTACGATCCCGCCGAGGTGATGCTGCTGCTGGCGCGGAACGGCTTCGACGGCTTCCTGCTCGACGACCATGTGCCCAAGATGGAAGGCGACAGCGGCTGGAACCATCGCGGCCGGGCCCACGCCATCGGCTACATGCAGGGTCTGCTGCGCATGGCCGAGTGCCTCAAGGCCGCCTGAGGGGACCGCACATGGCCAGCCTGACGATCAGAGACGTCAAGAAATCCTACGGCAGCGTGCCGGTGATCCACGGGGTCTCGATCGACATCGAGGATGGCGAGTTCGTCATCCTCGTCGGCCCTTCAGGATGCGGCAAATCCACCTTGCTGCGCATGATCGCCGGGCTCGAAACCATCAGCAAGGGCGCGATCTCGATCGGCACGCGGGTAGTGAACGACCTGCCGCCGCGCGAGCGCGACATCGCGATGGTGTTCCAGAACTACGCGCTCTACCCGCACAAGAACGTCGCCGACAATATGGGCTATGCGCTCAAGCTCGCCGGGCGGCCGAAGGCCGAGATCGCCGAGCGGGTCAATGCGGCGGCCGAAATCCTCGACCTCACACCGTTGCTGGCGCGCAAGCCCTCGCAGCTCTCCGGCGGCCAACGCCAGCGCGTCGCCATGGGGCGCGCAATCGTGCGCGATCCCAAGGTGTTTCTGTTCGACGAGCCGCTCTCCAACCTCGACGCCAAGCTGAGGGTCGCGATGCGGTCGGAGATCAAGGAGCTGCATCAGCGGCTGCGGACCACGACGGTCTACGTGACGCACGACCAGATCGAGGCCATGACCATGGCCGACCGGATCGTGGTGATGCATGCAGGCCTTGTCGAGCAGGTGGGCGCCCCGCTCGATCTCTACGACCACCCCGCCAACATCTTCGTCGCGGGCTTTCTCGGGTCGCCGGCAATGAACATCGTCGCGGGCCAGCTGCGGCGGGACGGCGGACAGGTGCATTTCGACCTGACGGCGGGCGGTTCGCTGACCCTGCCGGCCGACACCGCCGGCGAGGCAGGAAAGCCCCTGCTGCTCGGCATCCGCCCCGAGCACATCGCGATCGACGGCGCGGCGCCCAACGCCTTCGACGCGCGGCTCGCGGTGCTCGAGCCGACCGGCGCCGACACGCTGCTCGCCACCAAGGTCGCAACGACCGATCTGATGGTGCTGATCCGCGACCGGGTCGACGCCAAGGTGGGCGCCACGCTGCGGCTCGCCATCCAGCCCAAGCGGCTGCACCTGTTCGACCCCGCGAGCGGCCGGCGGCTGTAGCGCTGCGACCTGACGCTCAGTGCTCGACGCCCCGGTCAGGCCGGGACGGGCGCCTCCGGATCGAGCAGTCCCGCGCCGCGCAGGTCCGACCAGAGGCCGGGCGGGATGGATTGGCCGAAATAGGCGAGATTGGCGGTCACTTCCTCGGGCCGCGCGCCGCCGGGAATGACCGCGACCACGGCCGGATGCGCCAGCGGAAACCGCAGCGCCGCCGCCGCCATCGCGACGCCATGGCTGCGGCAGATCTCCTCGATCCGGCCGGCCTTGTGCTGAATGTCGGGCGGCGCCGGCTGGTAGCGGTAGCGGGCATCGGGGCCAGGCCCGGTGACGAGGATGCCTGACGCATAGGGCGCGCCGATCACCACGGAGATCGCGTTCTCGGTGCAATAGCGGAGGCCGGTCGCGAGCGCCGACTGGTCGAGCAGCGTGTAGGGCATGGCGACGATCAGGAAATCGAGCGGCACGCGCCGCGCGAACCGGTCGATCGATTCGCTGGCATTGAGCCCCATGCCGATCGCCTTGATGTGGCCGGAGCGCTTCAGCTCCTCGAGCGCCCGGATGCCGGAGCGGGCGAGCTCGTCGATGCTCGGGCCGCCTTCGGTGAGCGAGGCTTCGGGGTCATGGATCAGCAGCGCATCGACGCTGTCGAGCCCGAGCCGCAACAGGCTCTGCTCATAGGAGCGCATGATGCCGTCATAGGAGTAATCCCAGACGATCTCCATGTTGAGCCCGCCCTCCCACGGCGCCCGCGCGAAACGCCTGGGATCGCCGGGCCGGCGGAAATAGCGACCGACCTTGGTGGTGAGGATGAATTCCTCGCGGGGCTTGTCGATGAGGAAGCTGCCGACCCGGTGCTCGCTGAGGCCGCGGCCATAATAGGGCGCGGTATCGAAGAAGCGGACGCCATGCTCCCACGCCGCGCGGAGCGTGGCGGCGGCCACTTCACCCGGCACGCGCGCGTGCATACCGCCCAGATGCGCGGCACCGAAACCGAACGCCGGCACGGCAAGGCTGGTCTTGCCGACCTGGCGGCGGCTGGAAAGATCGATGGTCATGAACCGGGTCTCGGCAAATGCAGGTTGGAAATAATCAGGCTAGTGACCGGGACGCGGCCCCCAGCACGCTGGCGTCGCCCCGTCAGATCGCCATCTTCTCGATGGCGTCGAGAGAGAGGCCGTGGCCGAAACCCGGCTCGTCGCTGACCACCACATAGCCATCCACGGGGACAGCCATGCCGGGATAGTTGTTGGTGTCCTTGAGTGGCTGGCCGGGCGCGCCGCCGACGAAGAACTCGCCCCACTTAGACGCTGTCGAAGCGATGGTGAAGTGCTGGCCGTAGGGCGTGTTCATGCCCGCATGGCAGTAGACGTCCAGCCCCGCATACTCGGCGATGGCCGCGATCTTCTGCACCGCCGTGAAGCCACCCACCCAGTGGATATCGGGCTGGAAGATGTCGGCGACACGATCCTTGGCGGCCCCGAAGAAGGTGTACGGAGTATACCAGTGCTCGCCGGTGGCCAGCGTCTGCCAGGGCAGCCGCTCGCGCAGGGCCTTGTGGCTGCTGTGATCTTCGGGGATCAGGCAGTCCTCGATCCATTTCAGGTTGAACGGCCGCAGCCGGTGCGCCAGCCGCACCGCAAACTCAACATCGAACGCCATCCAGCAATCGAGCATCAGTTCGACATGCGGCCCGATCAGCTCGCGCGCCTTGCCGACGAAGGCCTCGTTCCTGTCCAGCGCTTCGAGGCCATCGGCCGTGCCATAGGGGCAGGCGAGCTTGGTCGCCTTGAAGCCCAGTTCCATGTGCCAGTCGGTGTCGTTGCCGGTGGCGTAGCAGAACTGCCGGTCGCGCGCCGCGCCGCCCGCCAGTTCGTAGACCGGCAGCTTCAGCACGCGCCCCTTGAGATCCCACAGGGCGAGGTCGATGCCCGATATGGCATAGGAAGCGAGCCCGGAGGACGAATAGGGCGAGGTGATGCGCATCATCATGTCGTAGAGCTTTTCGGTGGCGAGCGCGTTCTCGCCTTCGAGCAGCGGCCCGATATGGTCGTTGATGAGGCTGATGCTGGGCTGCCCATACCCGGTGGTGCCGAAGCCCCAGGAGCCGTCGTCGGCGGTGACGATCACGCCGACGGCGGGGAATTTCGAGTTCCAGCTTGCGCGCAGCGCCTTGTAGCGTGGATAGCGCGACATCGGGTTAGCGACCTCGGCATCCTTGGTCCAGGGCGGCCGCCGCGCCGTGCCCTGCTGCTTGGCCTCCTCATAGGTGCCGCCGGCGATGGGATTGGTGATGGCGAAGGCGCGGATACTCTTGATCTTCACGACTTACTCCTCGGTCGTCGTCATGGGCGGGACTAGCCTGCAGGCGCGCCGCCACATCGTCGGGTCTTGTCGCCCGCTCGATGCGGAACACGGTGGACCGGCTGTCGCCTTACCCAGTGAATACGCCCTCGGCGCCGCCAGCCATAGCCCTACGCCCGTAGCATAGGCGCCCCCTCTGCCGGCAGCGCCGCCGGGTTCAGTCGTGTTCGGTGATACGGAGCGCGAGGTGCGGACGCCCTGGCAGACGGACGCCGAACGGCGCGTCGGGCGCCTGCCCCCGCACGATCTCGCCATGCCGCGTCGGGTGGTGCGCCGGCGGGTCGGTCAGTTCCAGCGGGCTGATGGTCATGTTCCAGGTATCGATGAGATCGACGGAAAAATCGCCGTGCTGCGGGAAACCGAGCGCCCATTGGGCCGGCTGGTGCTCGCCGAAATAGATGTAGCTGGTCTTGCCGTCGCGGGCGCCCGCGATGCGCGACCACGGCCAGGCGCCGGCCGCCGCAAGCGGCTCGAGGCCCCCGACATGCCGCTCCTCCAGCAGGTCGCGCAGGAAGCCGATGCGCTGCCACGCCTCCCCGTGCAGCACGCCGCCCTTGGCCCACCACAGCTGGTCGTCGGGATCGAAGTAGGTCTCGCCATGGCCGGCATAGCCGCCGCGCAGCAGGGTGATCCAGTAGCGGTGCACCAGTTCCTCGGCGGTGATGTTGCCCCAGCTCTGGTAGATGGTGCCTTCATATTCCGGTTCGTCGTTGACGATGGGCTTGCCATAGGCTTCCCGCCATTCCTGGGTGCGCTTGACGTCCCAGTTCTGGATGCAGACATGGCTGACCCAGGGCTTGCGGTGGTCGTAGTTCATCGTGACGTCGCCATTGTGGATCGACTTCAGATGGCCGTACGGATCGGCCTCCTCGATGATGTGGAAATAGCGGTCCCACTGCGCCATGGGCTTGGTATCCAACAGGAAATCGTACTCGTTGGCGAGCGAGAACCAGACGTTGCGATAGGCGGCGAGCCGGGCGGTGAGATAGGCGACATAGCGGTAGTCGGCCTCGGCCGGCATGTCGCAGAAGCCCCAGCGGTCATAAGGGTGGAAGACGATGATATCGGCTTCAATTCCCAATTCCATCAAGGCCTTGACCTGGGTGTCGAGGTGCTGGAAATGCGCCGGGTTGGGGCGGTCGAAGTCGAAACCGCCCTCGGGACGCGGGGCGAAGGCATCGTGCAGCGGCGGGTTGGTGTTGTAGATGTAGTCCTTGGGAAACACGCACATGCGCAGCTTGTTGAAGCGCGTTTTGCTGAGCGTTTCCAGGGTCTTGGCCTGCATCTCCAGCGGCTGGTGCGTCCAGGCGTAGCAGGTGGTGCCGAAGGGGAGGTAGGGCGTGCCGTCGGCATAGGCGAAGTGGAAGCGGTTCGCGACGCGGACCGGGCCATGGGCATTTGCGGCGGGCGCAGTACACACGAAAGCCCCGTTGCGGCCATTGAGCTGAACGGCATCTGAACGAGTTTCGTAGCGCCACTCGCCTTCCGTGTCGGGCATGAACCGCACGCGGTAGACGCCGTCGCCATCGTAGAAGCCCGGCACGGTGATCCGGCGGTTGCCGAAGGCGAAGGTCGCGCTCAGTTTGACCTCGAGATAGGGGTTGCCCTCGGCGGGGCCGTCGAGGGCGAGCTCGAAGACGTCCCATTTGCGCGTGTCCATGTGATCCTCCTAGGGTCTGTGGCCGCCGCCGTCGCGGATCCAGCCGAAATAATCCTCCGTGCCCATCTGGCCGCCCTTGAGGGCGAGCTCGAGCGTCGTGCCATCGCGGCGATGGGCGGTGAGCAGCGCGGCGCCGGGAATGGTGGGGGCGAGCGCGGTGAAGGCGGCAACGCCGAGCTTCTGCGCGGCATGGCCCGAAGTGTCGCCGCCCGAGATGACGGCGCGGCCGAGCCCGGTGCGGGCGACCAGCGCGGCGAGAACCTCGCCCAGCAGCGCGCCGATCCGGGCCGCCGCCCCGCCGCGGTCGAGCCCCAGCGCCGCGAGGGCGGCGATGGCGGGATCGTCGGGCCCGCGGGCCGAGTAGATGAGCGGGCTCTGGCCGGCGGAGAGTGCCGCGAGGGCTGCGGCGATGGCCGGCGCCGGATCGCCTGCGGCGAGCGCTTCTGGCGAAACGGCTATGGGGGCGAAGCCATGCGCGGCCGCCCAGTCGATCTGCGCGGCGGTGGTGGCCGAGACCGAGCCCGAGACGGCGATGATCTGCTCGACGCGCCCGGCGCTGCCGCTTTCAGGGGCCGGCGGCAACAGGCCGGCCGCGCGCCAATGGGCGACGAGCGCATATTCGACGCCCTGCGAGCCGATGGCGAAGCGCCGCGTGCCGGGATCGCTCCAGAGCAGCGCGCCGGCCGCCGCCATGTCGCTCTCGTCGACGGCATCGAGGAGGAGGATACGCTGATCCGCGGCAATGGCCCGCCGGAGCGCGGTGGCGCCGCCATCCTGCCGCCAGTCGGCGAGGCTGACGAGCCCGATCGGCAGCCCGGTCTGGCGCGCGAGATGCAGCCGCAGATCGGCCTCGTCCATCGGCGTCGTCGGATGCCGGCGCATCACCGGATGCCGGTCGAGCCGGTAGATTTCGTCGCCCGCATTGGCGAAGAGCTGGCCGAAAGCCTGGTAACGCCGCATCACCGGCGCGGCGACGAGCAGCGGGGACCAGCCGGGCCACACGGCACTGCCGAGCTCGATGGCACGGCCGATGGAGCCGATCTCCGGCGAGGAATCGAAGGTGGAACAGACCTTGTAATGGACGAGCGGCGCCCCGAACCCGTCGAGCGCAGCAAAGACCGGCGGCAAGTGTGCGTCGAGCCATTGCGGCGACTGCGAGCGGGCGGTGCCGGCAATGCCGATGGCGCGCGCGGCAGCGAAGCGCTGGAGGTCGGCAGCCGTCGGGATATCGAGGAACAGCACGGTCTCGAGCCCGGCAAAGGCGAGCACCTCCATGACGGCAGCCGAGCCGGTGAAGTCGTCGCCATAGAAGGCGAGGAGGCGACCGGGCGGCAATCGGCTCATGAGGCGTAGGCACCGAGCGCGCGGGCGAGTTCGGGATGCGTTGCGGCATAGCTCGCGAGATCGGTGCCGGCGATCGTTGCCTCCCAGCTCTGCCGCAGGCTCGCGACACCGGCCGCCGGGCCATCGGGATGCCCCATGATGCCGCCACCAGCCGCATAGATCAGGTCGAGCGAGCCCAACTGGCGATAGGTCTCGGGCGGCTGCCGGATCGTCTGCCCGGAGGAGAACACCGGCATGACCGTGCAGGGCTTTTCCGCCGACATCGGGGTGAGGCAGGCGCGGGCCGAGGCGATGACGCTGTCATTGGGCTCGGCGAACTTGTTGTCGAGCCCGTTGACATGCATGTGGTCCGCCCCGGCCAGCCGCCAGATCTTCTGCCAGGCGACATAGGACCAGCCGAGCGCCGGATGGCGCGAGAGATAGCCCCAGCCATTGCGGTGGGCATGGATGGGCAGCGCCGCGTGCCGGGCGAGTTCGACGAAGCCGACGACGCCCACCGAGTTGAGGCTCGCCATGATGCAGGTGCCGCCGGCCGCAAGCACCAGATCGTGCCCGCGCTTCATCTCGTCGAGATCGCCGCTGACGTTGAAGGCGAACATCACCTTCTTGCCGGTGCGGTCGGCATGGCGGTTGATGACAGCCATTACCGCTGCGACCCGCTCGGCCAGGGGACAGGAGGGGCCGTTGGCCTGCAGCTCGTCATCCTTGATGAAGTCGATATCGGCGGCGCAGAGCGTTGCGACCAGCTCGGCGGTCTGGGCCGGGGTGAAGCCGATCGAGGGCTTGACGATGGTGCCGATAAGCGGCCCGGAGGCCACCCCGGCGAGCCGGCGCGTGCCTTCGACGCCGAAGCGCGGGCCGGGATAGCGGGCGAAGAACGGCGCCGGCAGCTCGATATCGAGGATGCGCAGCCCCGAGAACTGTTGCAGCTCGAAGAGATTGCCCGCGACGGTCGCGAGAAGAGTCGGCAGCGACGGCCCGGGATTATCGAGCGGCCAGCTGAGCGTCACCTCGGCCCGCCTTACCGTGCCGTCCGCACTGGGCTTTGCCCCCGGCAGCGACGGGGAAGCAAGCCCGTCGAGTTCGGACAGCGTCTCGATGCGGGCGCCGGCCCGCTCCAGCAGCTCCGGTGTTTCGCCGGGCAGCTTGACGAAGGTGCCGGAGGACTGCTCGCCGGCCATGATCTCGGCGGCGCGGCGCGGATCACCCGGCGTTTCGATCAGGTAGCGGGCACGGATGCGGTCGGTCATGTTTCGCTCCAGTCGGCGAGCGTCAGGGTCTCATGGCGCGCGGCCGCATCATAGGCGGCGAGCGCCAGCTTGAGAGTGGTGAGATTATGCGCGCCGGAGGGTTGCGGTTCGGCCGAGCCGTCGAGCAGGTCGACGACGTGACGGGAAAAGGCGATCACGCTGTCCTGGATGATGTGCCAGGGCTTTTCGCCCCAGTCGGGCACGTCGGGTTCGACCGAAAGCGCCACGCGGCCGTCGGGGCCGTGGACGATCATCTGGTAGTCTTCGCCCAACTCGATGCTGCCCTGCTCGCCCTCGATCTGCGCCAGGGTCTGCGGGAAGCGGTGCGGGGTGAGCTTGGAAAAGAACGACACGTCGACGATCGAGGTCGCGCCGTTCTCGTGCCCGAGCATGGCGGTGAAGGCGTCCTCCCCGCGCACGATGGGGTTGAGGCGCTGGGTGCGGCAGGTGAGCGTCGTCGCCTCGCCGACGAGGTGCCGGGCGAGATCGAACAGGTGCAGGCCGACATCCATGATGGTGAAGCGCTCGATCTCGGCGAGATAGGGCTGGTTCTTGTAGTTGTCGTAGCCGTGCCGGAAGGAGAAGCGCGCGAAGTGCAGCCGGCCGAGATCGGGCAGGCGCCGGGCGATCTCGCGATAGGGCCGCTGCCAGCGGAAGTTCTCGTGGATGACCAGCGCGCTGCCGCCCGCCGCCGCGGCGGCCACCATCGCCGCACCCTCGGCGAAGCTGTCGGCCATCGGCTTCTGGCAGATCAGCACCCGGGCCCGGCCGGCCGCCAGCGCGACGAGCGGGGCATGCGAGGGCGAGGTGGTGGCGATGTCGACGAAATCGGGCCGGACGGCCGCAAGCGCCTCGTCGGCATCGGTGAACCAGCGCGCGACCCCGAAGCGCTCGGCCATGGCGCGGGCCTTGTCCGCGTCGCGGTCGCAGACGGCCGCGATCTCGACCGCATCGAGCCCGCGCCAGGCGTGCATGTGATTGTTGGCGAAGAAGCCGCAGCCGATGAGGAGGCCGCGATGGCGGGCGGTCATGGCTGGTCTCCGGCGGGCCAGTCGAGGATGGCGGTAGCGAAGGGCGGGAGGTCGAGCGCACGAGCCCGGCGGACCGGCGCAGTGTCGAGCCAGTCGGCGCTGGCGGGGCGCTGGTCGAGCACCCTGAGTTCCGCATCGGCCGGCAGGGTCAGCTCCGCGGCCTCAGGCGCGAGATTAGCGATCACGGCATGGATGCGGCCCGCAATTTCTGCCGCGACCCCGGCAAAGGGCTGAGCGAGTTGGAGCGGCCGGCGCGGATGGCCGGAGAGCCGCCCGAGGGCGGCGAAGGCGAAGTAAGCCGGATAGGGACGGCCCGCCGCATCGACGAGGCCGAGCGGCCCGGCGGGGGCGGCGAGTGCGAGGCTTGCGACGGTGCTGCCGGCGGTCGCCGCCACGGCGCCCACCATCCAGGCGGCGGCGAACAGCCCCTGCTGGCGCGGATCGGCGGCGGCCATCGGCACGCGGCGGTTGTGCGGGTTGTCGGCGAGCCGGCTGCCATAGGGGTTCGACCGCATGCCGATCGAAACCAGCCCGAGCCGATAGGGCCGGTCCGGCGCCAGTGCGGCGGCGCTCGCAAAGATCTGCGGCAGGGCTTCGAGCGTCTGGACGACGGAGAGGTCGTCGGCGGCATGAACGATGGCCGTGGTGCCGTGGCTGAGGATATCGCCCGAAGTGGCGGCCGCGCGGTGGCGGTTGAGCTCGGTGAAATTGGTCAGCATGCCGCCGATGACCGGGACGCCCGGAAAGTGCCGGCGAACCGCGGCGGCGGCCGCGACGGGGCTGGCGCCGGTCGGCCATTGCGCCTGCGGCTGGTAGCTCGCAAGAAAGGCGCGCGGCAGGGCGCCGACGGCACTGAGTGCGAGGCCCTGCCGGGCGAGACCGGCGAGTTGCAGCTCGAGCAGGGCCGGGTCGTCGTCGACGATCAGTTCGAGTTCGAGCGCGCCCTTGACGGCGGCGAGCAGCGGGGCCAGCGGCGTCTCGCTGCCGAGATCGAGGCGGAGCCGCGTGGCGCGCACCGGCAGGCCGGCCAGCGCCGGGGCGGTGCTCTCCCAGCCCGGCTCGAGTGCGAGGTCGAGACCGGGAACGAGCGACTCGGCAGTGGCGGTGGACGCGGCGCCGGCTGCCGGCGCCGGGGCGCCGGAGAGGGTGACGACGATGCGCTGCATGACCGTTTCGCCGGCGCTGAGGGTGTAGGGGTACGGCAGGGACAGCGGACGGCAATAGGTCTTGTAGGAGGCGTCGGACCAGTTGCGCTGGTCCTCCATCTCGAAGGTGTCGCCGGAAAAGGCGATCTCGGCGGTGACGCCATTGGCGCGCTGGACCAGCCGGGCGATGTCGAACACCGGCTGGCTGGGAGCGATCAGGGCCGGAAAGCTGGTCTCCTCCACGGCGCCGGAGGCATGCGTCACGGTGAGCGGCGTGCCGGCCACCCCGGCAATGGGATGGAGCACGACGAAGCCGGCCCGGTTGACGGCGACATCGCGGTTGACCGCGAGGGCGAGATCGAGCGTCAGCGTGCCCCCCGCGGACGCCTCCAGCCGGAAGGTGCCGGCGATGGCCCCATCGGCGGCCGCGAACTGCCTGGTATAGGCCTCGGCCTCCAGGTGCTCGGCCACCGTTTCGTCGGCGAAGGTGCCCCAATCGGCATTGCGGATCGGGTAGGCGATGCCGCGCAGCACCTCGACGCCATGCCAGCTGACGGCGCCGACGGCGCCATTGCCGAGGGTGACGGCGAGCGGGCCCGCCGTCAGCGTATGCGTTGCGGCCGGTGGCTCGTCGGTGCCGTAGACGGCGATGCGGGCGGCCGCGTCCATGGCTCAGGCAGCCAGAACGAGGAGATAGTCGTGCGGGTGGCCCGCCGCGCAGCTGCCGGTCGGGGCGACGTAGCGGCCGTCAACGGGCTCGGCGGGGCTGCGCTCGCCGGTGCGGGGGTCGAACCATTCGCCCGCGCCGCCGGCGAGCGTGACTTCGCCGCCGACCGGCAGGTAGACCAGCGTCAGCTCGGGAGAATTGAGCCGCAGCGGCCGTTCGCCGAGCGGATAGTCGCCCTTGACGATCTCGGGCCTCAGTTGCGTCCAGTCGATGCCGGCCATGAAGCGGTTGAGGATCTCGATGTCGCCGACGCCGGGCTGGTCCTCGTCGAGCAGCATCCACGGGCCCCAGCTGTTCTCGAAGCCGGCGATGATGCCCATGGCGCGGAACACGCCGCGCCAGGCGCTGCGGCGGGTGTGGTTGCGGTCGCAGAACTCGTGGCTGGGGAATTTCAGCTTGAAGGTGGGATTGCGCTCATAACCCCATTCGGCGAACACCACGCTGCCCTGCCAGCCGGCAAAGGCGAGATCGATCGATTCCTCGATGCCGGCGGCGAGCCAGCCCTGCTCGGCGTCGCGCGTGCCCCATTCCTGGAACATGATGCCGTCGACGGCCTCCGGATCGGCCTTGAAGCGGTCGGCGAAGGGCGGCAGGCGCGGGCCATTGTGCATGGTGAGCACATGGCCGTGCGGCGCCGTCTCCTTGATCCAGCGACCGATGCGCATGGCCCAGCGATCGGCCGAGGCTTTCCAGTGCCAGTCGCCATTGGGGTAGTACTCGTACTCGTTGAGCGGGGTCCAGAACCACACGCAGTTATAGGCGTCGTAGCGGGCGATGAGATAGCGCATCCAGAGCGCCTCCCACTCCGGCGTGAACCATTGCCGCGAGTTGAACGGGAACTCGTTGCCCCAGCCCTCCATGATCATCTCGAAGCCGATGCCGAGCCGTTCGCCGGCCGCGATGCAGGCGTCGACCTCGCGGAAATAGTCGAGATTGTAGAGATCGAAGCGCGGCAGGGTGGAGCTGCCGCCGAACGGCCAGCACGACTTGTTCTGCCACTCGAAATGCGCGTCGGGCAGGTGGAACAGCGAGGTGGTGAGCCGGGTACGGAACAGGTTGAAGCCCTGCCCCTTGCGCCGCTCCATGAAGCCCTCGGAATCGCCGCCGCAATAGCGCATGGCGAAGAGGTCGTAGGTGGTGTCGCCGGAAATGAACACCGGCTCGCCATTCTCGAAGTGATAGCCCCAGGCCTTGCCGGGCGTGGGCTTGAGGAAGCCGCGCGCCTCGGCCTCGGTGACCTCGAAGGCGAACTCCGCGGTGAGTTCGTCATTATGCGGCCGGCTCTTCAGCCGCCCGGTCCACTGCCCCGCCTCGCCCGGATTGAACCGCAGACGCCAGGTGCCGTCGCCATCGTAGAAGGCGGGCATGGTGAGGACGGCGCCCGAGGGGGCGGTGAACACGCCGTCCACGGTCACGTCGCAGAACGGGCTCTCATAGCGGCGGGCGGAGTGGAAGGCCCACTCGGCGACTTCGCGGCGGCGGACGGTCTCGGGGTTCGGCATGGTGCGGCTCACGGGGTTCGATGGGGTTGGACGGGATCAGCCCTTCACGCCGCCCGTCAGGCCGGCGACGAAATAGCGCTGGAGGAACAGGAAGATGAGCAGGACCGGGATGATCGAGATCAGCACGCCGGCCATCAGCAGGGTGTATTGCGACTGGTGCTGGCCCTGGAACTGCATCAGCCCGATCGGCACGGTGCGCGAGGCATTGCCGGAGATGAGGACCAGCGCGATGAGGAACTCGTTCCAGGTGTTGAGCGCATCGATGATCGCGAGGGTGGCGATCGGCGGCAGGGAGAGCGGCAGCATGATGCGGAAGAAGATGCTGACTTCGCTCGCGCCATCGACCCGCGCCGCCTCGATGAGTTCGGTGGGGAGCAGGCGGAAGAAGCCGCGCATCACGAAGACCTGGAACGGGAAGCCGAAGGCGAGATAGGGCGGGATCAGCGCCCAGAGGCTGTTGCCGATGCCGAGGGTCTTCATCATCACGAGCAGCGGCTGCAGCGTCACCTGCACCGGCACGGCGAGGCCGATCAGAAAGAAGATGAAGATGATGCCCGAGCCCTTGAACCGCATCTTGGCCAGCGGATAGGCGGCCATGGAGGCGATCAGCAGCCCGAGCGGCACCTTGACGAGGATGAGGAACAGGCTGTTGCGGAAATAGGTGGTGAACCCGCCCGTCTCCCAGGCCTGCGCGAAGTTTTCCCAGCGGATGGCCTCGGGGATCGAGAACACGCCATTGCTGATGAGGTCGCCCTGGCTGCGGATGGCCGACAGGGTGATGGAGACGAAGGGCATCATCCACACCACCGCGAAGACGACGAGCAGCGCCGTCGCGGCATGGCTGGCGAGACGATCCGAGCGCGAGATGACGATTCCGGGAGCGCTCATGATCAGTCCCTCGACATGCGGCGGATATAGGGGACGGCGACGACCAGCACGATGGCGGCGATCACCCAGGCGATGGCCGCGCCATAGCCGGCCTCGTAGTACTGGAAGGTCTGGAAATACATCCACGTGCCGAGGACGTGGGTGGACCGGCCGGGGCCGCCATAGGTCATGGTGTAGATGAGGTCGAACACCTTGAAGCCGTTGATGACCGCGAGCGAGAGCACGATCACATGCGTCTCGGCGAGGCCCGGAATGGTGATGGAGCGGAACATGTCCCAGCGCGAGGCGCCGTCGATGCGCGCCGCCTCGTAGAGCTCGCGCGGAATGGTCTGCAGGCCCGCGAGATACAGCATCATCGGGAAGCCGACATGCGACCAGACATAGGTGATGAAGGTCGCCGGCAGCGCCATCTCGTAGCTCGACAGCCACCCGCCCGCGAACTGGCCGAGCCCGATATTGCGCAGGAACAGGTTCACGCCGCCGAAATGCGGGTTGTACATCCAGCCCCAGATGAGGCCGACCGCGACGAGCGGCAGCACGCCGGGCGCGTAGTAGATGGTGCGCAGCGTCTTGTTGACGACCGAGATCGAGTTGAGCGCCACCGCCAGCACGAGGCCGATGACGGTGGGGATGATGACCGCGCCCGCCGTCCAGAACAGGTTGTTGACGAAGGCGCGCTGCGAGACCTCGTCCTCGAACAGGATGCGCAGGTAATTGTCGAAGCCGACGAACACCATGTTGCTGAGCGGCGACAGCCCGTCCCAGCGGAAGAAGCTGGTGTAGAGCGTGAACAGCATCGGGCCGACGAGGAACACGATGTAAAAGAACAGCGCCGGCGCGAGGAACATCCAGGGCAGTGCCTTGAGCTTCCAGTTCACCGCGCGCTTCGCCGTGCCGGCCGCAAGTGCGGGGCGGGCGATGCCGGCGGCGTCGTCATGCTGCGTCATCTCATCTCTCCGCGAACGGCGCCGGGCCGGAGGCCGGCCCCGAAGGGTCGGCCCCCGCTGGGGAGGAACCGGGATCAGGAGCGGGCGTCGAAGCGCTCGACATAGCTCTGGATCAGGGCCGCGGCGTCCTCGGGCGACATGCGCCCGGCCACCACCGCGTCCTGCGCCTCGAAGAAGCCGTCGATCAGCTCCTTCTTGAAGGCCTGGTCGGTCGGGGGATAGGCGCCGCGATCAGAACCGAGGATTTCGGTCCACTTGCAGGCATGCGGGAACTCCTCGCAATTGGGCGAGTAGCCGATCGAGGGCGAGCCCTCGAAGGTCCCCGAATACTGCATGTGGGTTTCGGGCGAGGTGATGTAGTCGAGGAAGGCGGCAGCCACCTCGGCCTTGCTGCTGGCGGCCGGGATCATCCACTGCTCGGGGAAGGCGTGGTAGCGCCCGCTCGGAGTGGGCGGCAGGAAGAAGTCGAAATTGGCCGTATCCTGGCCGTCGCCGATCAGGGCGTTCTCGAACCAGCCGCCTTCGTAGACCATCGCCGCATCGCCCAGATACATCGGCATGCGCGCATCGTTGGGCGCGACGCCGAGGAAATCGGGGACGAGCCAGCGATTGTCGACCCACTTCTTGAGGCGGGCGAAGGCATCGACGACGCATGGCTGATTCCAGCTCGCCTGCCGTGCGTTGATGGCGTCGTGCGTTTCCGCCCCGCAGGTGTCCTCGAGGAAGTAGTCGACGAGGCGCATGGTGTGCCAGCCGAACTGGCCGCCGAAGGAGGCGCAGTACTTGCCGTTCTCGGCGAGGGTCGTGCAGATCTGCTCGAGTTCCTCATAGGTCGTCGGCTCGGTGAGGCCGTACTGCTCGAACATGTCCTTGCGGTACCACAGGCCCATGCCGCGGGCCCGGAACGGCACGCCATAGATCTGCCCGTCGGTCGAGAGGCGCTCGCGGATCCAGTTCGGGAACCGGTCGGCCCAGCCATATTGCTCGTAGAAGTCGGAGATCTCGCGGACCTGGCCGGCATCGATGAAGGGCTGCGCGATCGAGCCGCCCCACATGAAGAACACGTCCGGCGGATCGCCCGAGGCCATCGAGGTGCGCAGGACGTCCGGATAGACGGCGGCGCCGCTGCCGGCGACGGATTCGCTCTCGATGCGGACGCCGGTCTCGGCGGTGTAGTTGGCGAGCGGCTCGGTCCACAGCCGCGCCGCATTGGCGTCGAAGACGTTGAAGAAACGCAGCGTATCCTGCGCCAGGGCGGGCGTTGCCGCGGCCAGGGCGAGAGCTGCGGAGGCGACGATTACCTTCATGCGGAGTCCTCCCAAAAACGCGCCCGACCCTCGGCGCCTGAAGTCGCTGTCATTGCTCGGCCCGGGTCGCTGTGGCCGGTGTATGCGGTGTATCTTTCGGGGCGGGGGGTCTTGCGCCCCCCTCCTGGCCCCGATGCCGATCAGGCGGTGCCCGGATCGGCGATCTCCTTGACCGAGGCGAGCACCGCCTCCGGGCTGAAGACGCGCTCCAGCCAGTCCTCGCGGAAGATCAGGGGCTTGGCGGCAGCGATGGCCTGCAGCGCCCCATCGGAGAACTTGCCTTCGGGGAAGATGCCGAAGGCGATGGCGAGCTCGATGTTGAGATGGCCCAGCATGAAATCCATCGCCGCCTCGCGCGGCACGCCGCGGCGCACCGCCTCGTCGGTCGCCTCACGCAGGGCGAGCGCCATGGTCGCGCCGACCGTCTCCGACAGGGCCGGCTCGAGAATGGCGATGGCTTCCACCGTGCAGCGATGCGAGCGCATCACCGGGGCCCAGATGGTGCGGGCGACGCCCTCGCAGAGCGCGTAGTGCTCCTCCGGGCCCTGCATCAGCGCGCACACGATGTGCTGCTTGGCGGCGATGCCGCCGAAATGATCGGCCTGCGCCGCCGGATCGGTTTCGTCGTTGAAGATCGGCGGATGGCAGGGATGGGTGACGAAGTAGGTGACGTCGTCGCGCACCGGGAGCGTGCCCGCATGCGGAGCGGCCGCATCGAGAATGATGACGGCGGCGCCAGGGCGGATCTTGTCGATGAGCCCGTGCAGAATCCGGCCGATCAGCCGGTCGGGTACGGCAAGGACGATGATGTCCGCGTCGCCGAGCGCCGCATCGGGATCGACGCACTCGAACCCGGTCTCCCGCTTCAGCCGCTCGCGCCCCTCGGGCGAGATTTCGACATGGGCGACGTCGTAGTCCGAACGCGCGAGGTTCCGCGACAGGCGAACGCCCATTTTGCCGCCGGCACCGAACAGCGCGACCTTCGTCATGGTGATCCTCCCACAGATCGAGGCGCCGGTTGACTCCGGCCCGTTGCAGGCAAGCTAGGGGTGATATCGACATTATGTCAAGAGGTCATTATACCAGTTGCAGCAGATGGCAACGGAGGTGGGAAACAGGGAGCGGGCGTGTGAACGGGCTGCGGGAGGGACAGGTTGGCGAGTGATGAGGTGCGTTGAGGGTGCCTTGGGGGGTACCACGCCCTCGTGCTTCGACAGGCTCAGCATGAGGGCAGCCTCGGGTCGCGTGCGGGACTGCGCGCCGGCCGTTCATTCGTCACTGCCCCCTTCGTCGGGAGGGCTTTTGCATATGGCACTGGCGCCTGCTGTGATCGCCTTCTCCCCTTGAGGGACTTCGAGCCGGTCGCGTAGCGATCACTCGCTCCAGTGGAGCGAGTGAAGGTGAAGAAGGTGCCCGAAGGGCGGATGAGGGGTGGTTCGGCAAGCGCACAGAACCGCCCGTCGCTCCGCTCCGATCGGCACAACCCTGGCGGATTGTGCAGCCCCTCATCCGGCGCTACGCGCCACCTTCTCCCTCAAGGGGAGAAGGGAACGCCGGAGAGGCCGGTGCTTGGACTCATAGCCGATGGCCCCGTCGGCGGGACAGCCAGGCGGTGGTGTCGCGGGAGCTAGCGGCGGAGCGCGGGCGGGTTTAAATGCAATTCAGTCACGAAAGCCGGATCAGCATGGACAAACTCACCGACGCACCGATCGAGCGGCGCAAGCTCTCGCACCAGATCGAGGAAAGACTGCTGGCGCAATTGCAGTCGGGCGACATGCAGCCGGGCGATCTGCTGCCGTCGGAACGCGAGCTGATGGCGCTCTATGGCGTCGGGCGGCCGGCCGTGCGCGAAGCGATGCAGAACCTCGAACGCATGGGGCTGATCGAGATTCGGCATGGCGAGCGCCCCCGCGTCGCCCTGCCCTCCCTCTCGCGCACGCTGGACAACCTCGGCGAGACCATCCGGCATGTGCTGATCCACTCCGAAAGCAGCCTCGAGCATCTGAAGCAGGCGCGCGTGATGTTCGAGACCGAGATCGCCCGCATCGCCGCGCAGGTGGCGTCGCCGGCGCAACTGGCCGAACTCGAGCGCATCCTCGCCGCCCAGGCCGCCTGCCCCCGGACCTCGCCGGAGTTCCTCAAGCTCGACGGACAGTTCCACCTCGAACTCGCCCGCATCAGCGGCAACCCGATCTACAGCGCGCTGAGCGAAGCCCTGTTCGGCTGGCTGGCGCGCTTCCACGCCCATCTGGTCCGCAGCCCCGGCCACGAGCACCTGACGATCGCCGAGCACCAGCTGATCCTCGACGCCATCGCCGCCCGCGACCCCGACCGCGCCGCCCGCTGCATGGCCGACCACCTCAATCGCGCCAACGCGCTCTACACCGTCAAGAACGCCACCCGCGCCGGCTAGGGCGGCTGAATCGCGTGGTGAGGCTCCCGGCGGCAGGGTTCTCCAGCGCGGGCAACGACTGGTCCGGAGGCTCTCCGCCCCTCACATGGTCACTCCGGCACCGCCCTCGCGGCCAGCCGAGCCATGTCGGAATCGCGACGCGGGGCCGCGCGAATAACGCGGTTTCGGCCCGCGGCCTTGGCCTGGTACAGCGCCACATCGGCGGCGGAGATCGCCGCCTCGGCGCTGACGCCCGGACGGGCGATCGCGACTCCGATGCTGACCGATAGCGGGTGACGCAGCCCGCCAGGCGCGAAATCGAGCTGGCCGACGCTCAGCCGGATCCTGTCGCCGACCTCATGGCCTTCGGAGGGATCGGCATAGGGCAGGAAGACGCAGAATTCCTCGCCGCCGAAGCGCGCGACCACACTGCGCCGGCCCGCAGCCTCGGCAAGCGCGTCCGCGATCAACTGCAGTGCCTGGTCGCCGGCCGCGTGACCATGCCGGTCGTTGACGGACTTGAAGTGGTCGACGTCGACCATCAGGACGCACCCCTCCGGGCGGCCCAGCGCTGCCAGCCGGGCGAAGAAGGCCTGGCGGTGCGGCAAACCGGTCATCGGATCGCGCGAGGCTTGCTCCTGCAGCTCGCGATGCGCCTGCTCGAGCGCGGCGAGCGCGCCTGTCAACGCCTGGCGCTGCGACAGCAGGACCAGCGAAATCGGAAAGCAGGTGGCGAGCGGAATGAGGACGCCCGTGACGACGATCGAAAGGTCGTAGCCGCCCTCCTTGTTGCCCCAGACGGCATAGGACACGGCCTGCGTGATGGCCACCACGAGCAGCGTCACCAGGGCAGCCTGCGTCACGACCCGTATCAAGCACGTCTCCCTCGTCCCCGGCAAAAAGCTACGCCGGACCGGTTGACAATGATTGAAAACGCGCCAGTGGAATGTCGGCACCGGGCGAGTTCGACATTGAGCGCTCCGGGGTCTCCGGCTACATCTGCGGGCCCGCTTTTGCCGCACCGGAGATTTGCAATGACCAGATTGATCCTCGCCCTCGCCATTGCGGCCTGGCCCTTGCCGGGCATGGCCGTGGACATCGGCGCCGCGGTGGCGCCGCAGTTCGAGGCCCGGGTGGTCGCCAGCGGCCTCGATTTCCCCTGGGAGCTGAGCCTCGGGCCCGACGGCCAGCTCTGGACCACCGAGCGCACCGGCAAGCGGATCACCCGCATCGACCCCGAGACCGGCGAAAAGACCACGCTCGCGACCATCGACGAGGTGCTGGTCGGCCCGCAGCACGAGGGCCTGCTCGGCCTCGCCTTCGATCCGCAGTTCGGCGCCGGCAGCGATTTCGTCTATGTCGTCTACACCTACGATGCCGATCCGGCGCAAGCGGGACAGGTCGCCAATCGGCGCTCCAAGATCGTGCGGCTGCGCTATGATTCGACGAGCGCGACACTCGCGGACCCGGTGGAGGTGCTGGCCGGCATTCCCGCCAGCAACGACCACAATGCCGGGCGGCTGAGGTTCGGGCCGGACGGCAAGCTCTATTATGCCAATGGCGACCAGGGCGCGAACCAGTTCGGCAATATCTGCGAGGCCGTCCGCGCGCAGCTGCTGCCCACGGCGGAGCAGGTCGCGGTAAAAGACTGGTTCGCCTATTCCGGCAAGATCCTCCGCCTCGAGGCCGATGGCGGCATCCCCCGGGACAATCCGGTGATCGAGGGGGTGCAGAGCCACGTCTTTTCCTATGGCCACCGCAACCCGCAGGGCCTGGTGTTTGCGACCGACGGCACGCTCTACCAGTCCGAGCACGGCCCCAAGGCCGATGACGAACTCAACCTGATTGTTGCCGGCGGCAACTATGGCTGGCCGCACGTCTCCGGCTTCAACGACGATCTCGGCTATGTCTACGGCAACTGGTCCGCCGCGCCGGACTGTGCGTCGCTGGGCTTCAGCGACCTGGCGCTTCCCGCCGCCGTGCCGCAGGCGACCGAATCGAGCTGGAGCGCACCCAACTATCGTGATCCGCTGAAGACCCTGTGGACCGTGCCGAACGACTACAATTTCAACGACCAGAGCTGCGAAGGCCTCGCCTTCATCTGCTGGCCGACCATCGCGCCCGCCAGCATCGACTACTACCCGGCCGACGGCACCATCGCCCAGTTGCGGCATGCGCTCGTGGTGCCGAGCCTCAAGAACGGCGCGCTCTATGTGTTCCCGCTGACCGCGGACGGCTCATCGGTGCGCGGCGATGTCGGGCAGCTGTTCCGCTCCGAGAACCGCTACCGCGACATCGCGTTCTCGGCCGATGGGCGCACGATCTATGTCAGCACCGACAACCAGGGCATCGCGCGTTCCGCGACGGGCGGGGTGACCATGCAGATGCGGCAGCCCGGCGCGATCCTCGCCTTCACCTACACGGGCGAGTGAGGGCCGGCGACGAGAGGCGGGGCGGGAGGGGGGCGGATGGCTGCGAAGACGAACCTCAATGCCAGGAACCTCGAAGCGCTGGGCGCCGAGCGCCTCGCGCAGCTGCTGATCGAGATCAGCACCGGGGACGCGGTGGCGAAGCGCCGGCAGCGGCTCGCCCTCGCCGGGGCCCAGAGCCCGCGGGCGGCCGCACAGGAGATCGCCAAGCGGCTGACCAGCATCGCCCGCGCCCGCAGCGTCATCACCTGGGAGAACCGCAAGGCACTGATCACCGACCTCGAGGCCCAGCGCCGCGCCATCGTCGAGCAGGTCGCGCCCACGGAGCCGGACGAAGCGCTGGCGCTGATGTGGGCACCTGCTCACCTGCGCCGGGCTCGCACACGGCATCGCCGCCTTCGGTGCGTTCGAGACGCACGACGCCTATGTCGCCCGGCTGAAAGAGCAGCATGGCCGCAAGCACGGCTTCTGGTCGCTCATCGCGGAGTGATGGCTCTTGCTGGCTTAGCCCTGCGATGACCGCTTCGTGCCGGTGGCCTTCTCGTGACCGTTTCGTTGCACCCGACCGGGCCTTCTCTCGCAGGCCGAACGCGAACGGGGCTTCCACACTCTGACGGAACTCATTGCCCAGCTCCGTGACATAAATCTCGGCCAGCAGGTCGACAGCCAGCCAGCCGCAGAGCGCAGTCCCCGGAAGAATTGCTGGCGGAGAGAGAGGGATTGCCCCCTTTGCTTCAAACCAACAATGATTTCAAAGACTTAGGCGGCCGTCGTCATGCCCGTGTGTACCACCATTGTGACCTCTGGTCCACATTGGAAACCACTGTCGTGGTCCGGGGCTTCACGCGATAGATCAGAAGCTAGGATCCCCAGCCACTTTAGTCAAAAACCCTGGAGTTACTATGGTTTTAGATAGCTGCTTCTGTGGAAAAGCGAAAGCGTTCTGTAGCAAGATTCTGTACCGGTTGGACTGGCTGTCTGGCAGTTGGTCGCCTCTCCATGCCATCAATTCCGCGGCAGCCCATAACATGTCACTTCAAGAGACGAGCGGTATGATCTCCTCTAGATTGTTAGGTCTGCCGAAACCTGGGACGGACAACTGACGCGTCGCAGTTCCAGCGAAGAGCAGAGCATTGCGATTTTAGCGACGCGTGAAGCTTGGCTTGACAGCCAGCGTGGGGTTCAGGTCGGCGGGTATCAACGGTTTATGTCGTTGACCGGCTTGTGTGAGCCAAAAGAACGGGCGTTTCGACAGCCGGACGGACAGTGCCGTGTCGCGCGCGCGTGACGGTTGAAGGCAATGTGCGATGTTGCACTGTGCTTGCGAGAACGAGTTTGTTCTTTGCATAGTCTAGGTGACGCCGCGCAGCACCCGACGCTCAGGATGATGGAATAACATCGTTCGTCACCACGCTCGCGTTGCCAGATTGGCGAGCTCGTGGATGCGTAGCTGGTCATTGGGGCGCCGGTGCAGCGTGACGGCGACGTAGGGTTCTGCCCGAACACCTCGCGCAAGCGGCGCAACTGCATGGCGCAGGTGTCGTCTGCGCCGTCGGGCAGGAGGACCGCGATCAGCTCTCCGCCATCGGCGACGACATCTGCTCACTCGAGATGGCAGAGACCCTTGCCGCTGCGCGATTTGCCGAGCGACAAAAGGCGACAAAGGCAGCCATAGGCCGCCCACAATGCGGTTCTGCTGCCGCCGACAGGCTCACGTCTGGGCAACCCCGCCGTCCTGCTCTCTCCGTCGTCGCCATCCATACGGGGTGAACCCCTTGGGTTTGTAGACGGAAAGGACCAGAGCGAGACCGAGGACCACAAATCCACCGCCAGCGTGCAGCACCATCGAGAAACGGGTGTTCGCCCACTCCGGCAGGGCCAGGGTGGCAGCCGACTGTCCGGCAAGAAGTGCGATATTGGCGGTCTGCAGGAGCAAGACCACGAGGACGATCAGCGTCAAGCCGAGTTTGACCACCACCCAGTAGTGCCGAAACAGGCCCCACTGAGTGCCGAGCGCCTGGATGGTGCCGATGAGGAGGCTGACAAAGGCCAATGGAACGATCAGGACTTGGGTAATGGCGTTCATGGCGGGATAGACGGTGGGCCCGCTGGGAGCATCGGCGAGCCCCCACCACGCCAACGCGAAAAAGCTGGCAATGGCGCCCATCATGCCCACCGATGTCAGGATGTGAACGAGCAGCAGGCTTCGCCTGACTCCGGTCCCGAGCCTCATGGACTGTTCGTTGCTTCAGGGGCGGATGGTGCGGCGTGCTGCCAGGGCCCGTGTTGCCCCCCGCTGAGCATGACGACAGCCAGCAAGACTACCACGATCGCGGCGATCGCGCCGGAGAGTTTCACCCATCGAGGTGTTCGATAGGCCTGGTCGGAACTATTCCCCGATCTTGCCATCCGCCTCTCCTTCCATCTTTTGCAAGACATTATGTCTCTATCAGAGTCAGCATGTCTCGACAAGGCCGGTGAACATGTTTATGAGTCGGCATGCCGAAGCTCTGGAACGAGACCGTCGACGCCCACCGCCTCGCGGTCAGGAACGCCACCCTGGACGCAACCGCGCGGCTGGCCGGGCGGCATGGGGTAACGTCGGTCACTATGTCGGACATAGCCAAGGAGGCCGGCATTGGGCGCGCAACGCTCTACAAGTATTTCGCCGATCTTCCGGCGGTGCTTGTGGCCTGGCACGAACGCTATGTCGAAGCGCACCTTCAGCAGTTGCACCGCGTCTTTCATACCCGCGCGCCTGCTCTCGAACGACTGGAGCAAGTCCTGGGGGTGTACGCATCGACCAGCTACCGGCATCACCGACAAGAGCTTGCCGCCATGCTCCACGCTGGTGATCACGCGAGGCTCGCCAGCCAGCACCTATTGGCGATGCTGACTGAGGTGATTCAGCAATCCGTGGAAGCTGGCGATATCAGATCCGACATTCCCGCCGGCGAGCTTGCCGTCTTCTGCCTTTCCGCGGCGGAAGGAGCGGCGCGTTTGCAGAGTGTGGAAGCGGTCGACCGCCTGGTGACGACTACGCTCTCGGCATTGAGACCGTGAGCCACTAGCATCAAGAAAATCTATCGGTGCTCTTGACCTTACCATCGTTGGAAGCACCATGTTGAATGGGTCGAGTTGAAAGGACGACCGAATGTATAACTTCGAAGTCAAGGACATGACCTGTGGTCACTGTGTTGCGACCGTCGAAAAGGCGGTGAAGAGCGTGGACGGGTCGGCCAAGGTCAATATTGACCTTGGTACTCACGCGGTCCGGGTCGAGAGTGATAAGCCCGCCACCGAGTTTGCCGCGGCGATCGCCGGCGCCGGATACACGGGCAAGTTGCAGGCGGCCTGACAAGACGGGGTCCGGTGCACTCGCACTGGACCCTATGCAGGCACGGTCTGATCGGCCGACGGTGAAAAATGCGTCTGCGCGTCGCGGACCATCTTGCGTGTGCACCAGCGTCCATACGTCCTGCCGAAGGCCATTCCCAGCAAGCGCTGAAACCAACCGGCGGGTAGGTTGTAGCTGATGTAAACGCGCAATCGGGCCCGGCCCTCGTGCTCCGACAGGTCTAGGCCCATCTCGTAACGGCCAATCACCCAAAGCGTCGGCTCGTCGGTCGTCTCCCACGTCTTTTGCAACGGTGGCTTGCGGCTCGTAACGATCTCGTCGACGCGCAGCGGGACACCCAGAATTCGGCCGGTGAAACCGAACCGCGATCCGACCGAGCGGGTGCGTCGTTCATCCATGTATATGTTCATCGTCGAGCCCAACATCATCCAGGAGCGTTCGCTCATGTGTGACGACAGATTCGACTGGTCATCCAGAAAGTCGAAGACGGTCTGGATCGGGGCGTCGACATCCCCGGCCGCATCGGCGAAATAGTCGTAACTGGGCACGGCGGTCTCCTGCTCAGGCTCTGATCATGGAACACCACACGGCGCCCTCTGACTTTGACATCGGTCAAGTCAAAGGACCTGCCGCATTTCACCACGACCAGCCAGCGATGGCCCTAGGACCATCGCCACTCTCGGATTTCCGGCAGATCCTCGCCGTGTTCGCGGATGTAGGCCTCGTGCTCAGCCAACTTCGCATCCACAAAACCGGCAAAGCTAGCCCTCTCACTCGCAAGCGAGGCCACGCGGTCGACCACCGCCTTGGCGAGGTGGAAGCGGTCGAGCCGGTTCATCACCGCCATGTCGAAGGGCGTGGTGGTCGTGCCCTCTTCTTCGAAGCCGTGCACGTGGAAGTTATAGTGGTTGGTGCGGCGGTAGGTCAGACGATGAATCAGTGCCGGATAGCCGTGATAGGCAAAGATCACCGGCTTGTCGGTCGTGAACATCGCATCGAACGGGCCATCTTCGATCCCGTGCGGGTGCTGACTGGGCGCCTGCAGCGCCAGCAGGTCGACGACATTGATGAAGCGCAGGCGGAGGCTCGGGAAGCGCTGCCGCAGCAATTGCACCGCCGCCAGCGCCTCCATGGTCGGCACGTCGCCTGCCGCAGCCACCACAGCATCGGGCTCTCCATCATCGGACGCCCAGTCCCAGATTCCCATGCCCGCTGCGCAATGGCCGGCGGCGACGTCTATCGGCAGCCACTGCGGAGCGGACTGCTTGCCGGCGACGATGACGTTGATGTAGTCGCGGCTGCGCAGGCAGTGATCGACGACCGAGAGCAGCGTGTTGGCATCGGGCGGCAGGTAGACCCGCACCACTCCGGCCTTCTTGTTGACCACGTGGTCGATGAAGCCGGGGTCCTGGTGCGAGAAGCCGTTGTGGTCCTGGCGCCAGACATGCGAGGTGAGCAGGTAATTGAGCGAGGCGATCGGGCGCCGCCAGGGGATCTCGTTGCAGACCTTGAGCCACTTGGCGTGCTGGTTGAACATCGAATCGACGATGTGGATGAACGCCTCGTAGCACGAGAAGAAGCCGTGGCGTCCGGTGAGAAGGTAACCCTCGAGCCAGCCCTGGCAGAGATGCTCGCTCAGCACCTCCATCACCCGGCCATCGGGTGACAAGTGGGAGTCGGTCTCGATGATCTCACCGGTGAAGACCCGGTCTGTCTCCTCGAACACCGCCCCGAGGCGGTTCGATTCGGTCTCGTCGGGACCGAACACGCGGAAATTCTTTTCAGCGGCGTTCTGCTTCAACACGTCCCGCAACAGCTCGCCGGCCTTGCGGGTCGATTCCACCTGTGGGGCGCCGGGGCTCGTCACCTCCACGGCGTAGCTGCGGAAATCGGGCAGCTTCAGGTCCTTGAGCAGAAGCCCGCCATTTGCATGCGGATTGGCCCCCATGCGCCGCGTGCCGGCGGGAGCGAGGTCTGCCAGCTCGGGGATCAGCCTCCCGGATGCATCGAACAGCTCCTCAGCTCGGTAGCTCTTCAGCCAGTCCTCGAGGATCCTGAGGTGGCTCGGATCCTCTGCGAGCTTCGCAAGGGGCACTTGGTGCGAACGCCACGATCCCTCTGTCGGCTTGCCGTCCACCTCCTTCGGCCCGGTCCAACCCTTGGGTGAGCGCAACACGATCATCGGCCAAGCCGGGCGCCCGTCGAAGCCACCGCTGCGTGCCCCAGCCTGGATGGAGCGGATATCGGACAGCACCTCGTCGAGCGTCGCGGCCATCTTCTGGTGCATCTGTTCGGGGACATCACCCTCGACGAAATGCGGCGCGTACCCATAGCCGCGAAACAGCTGCTCGAGCTCGTTATTGCTGATGCGCGACAGCACCGTCGGGCTCGCGATCTTGTAGCCATTGAGGTGCAGGATGGGCAGCACGGCGCCGTCGCGGACCGGGTTCAGGAACTTGTTCGAGTGCCAACTAGTGGCGAGGGCGCCGGTTTCGGCCTCGCCGTCGCCGACAACACATGTCACGATCAGATCGGGGTTGTCGAAGGCCGCCCCATAGGCATGCATAAGCGAGTAGCCCAGTTCACCACCCTCATTGATTGAGCCCGGCACCTCGGCCGCGACGTGGCTTGGAATGCCGCCCGGCCACGAAAACTGGGTAAAGAGCCGCTTAAGCCCCGCTTCGTCCTGACTCACCTCGGGGTAGAGCTCGCTGTAGGTACCTTCGAGATAGGTATTTGCCACGAGGCCCGGCCCGCCGTGACCCGGTCCAGTGACGTAGATCATGTCGAGATCGTGGGCTTTGATCAGCCGGTTGAGGTGGACGTAAAGGAAGTTGAGGCCAGGCGTCGTGCCCCAGTGGCCGAGCAATCTCGGCTTCACGTGGGCGAGCGTCAACGGCTCCTTGAGCAGTGGATTGTCGCGCAGGTAGATCTGGCCGACGGAGAGATAGTTGGCGGCTCGCCAATAGGCCTGCATCCGCCGCAGTTCCTCGGCAGTCAGGGAACCGGTCATATGTCTGTGCCCTCGGTTTCTAGGATGTTGGTGACCGCTCGAACGATGACGGCTTCTTCGTCGGTAGGGATCACGCGCACCGCTACCTTCCCTGAGGAGATCAGCGGTGCGTTGCCGGCATTCCGCGTGGCATCGAGCGCAATGCCGAGGAATTCCAGTCCGGCGCAGATGCGCTCACGGATGACAGGGGCGTTCTCCCCGATACCGCCCGAGAAGACTAGCGTGTCGATGCCACCGAGCGCGGCCGCGTAGGCGCCTATTGTCTTCTTGATCTGGTAACAGAACACGGCCAGCGCCTCGGCGGCGCGGGAGTCATCGGTCTCGAGGCCGAGCAGGTCGCGGACGTCAGAGCTGGTCTCGGAAAGACCGAGCAGGCCCGATTGATGGTTTACCATGCGGTCGAAGCGCTGGGCATCCATGCCTTCGCGCCGCGAGAGATAGAGCACCAGGCCGGGGTCGAGGTCTCCCGATCGAGAGCTCATCGGTATCCCCGCCGCAGGCGTGAAGCCCATGGTCGTGTCGATGCTCCGGCCATCGTGCACCGCGGCGAGACTGGCTCCGTTGCCAAGATGCGCCAGCACCAGCCGGCCCTGGGCGGCCTCGTCCCCGGCGGTCCGCCGCATCTCCTCGAGCAAGTAAGTGTACGAAAGGCCGTGAAAGCCGTAGCGCTCGATACCCATTTCGGAAAGGCGGCGCGGAATCGGCAGCAACCGCGCCACAGCGGGCAAGTCGCGGTGAAAAGCCGTATCGAAGCAGGCGACCTGCGGCACGTCACCGAGGCGTTCGCGGCAGGCCTCGATCATCTCGATCTCGGCTGGCAGGTGCTCGGGTGCGTAGTCGGAGAGTTGCCGCAGCTCCGCAAGCATCGCGTCGTCGATCTGCTTCGGCTGCCGATAGCGCTCGCCGCCATGCACGATGCGGTGACCGATCGCCGCGACCGGGGCGAAGCCGTCGCGAGACACCAGCCAGTCGACGAGGTAGTGCACTGCGCCGCGGTGATCCAGCTTGCCCTGCCGTTCCGCCTCCTCCGAGCTGCCGTCGACCCTGAAGCTCGTCGCATCCGACCCCAGCCGATCGAACTTCCCCGCCAACACCCGGCGGCCTCCCACTGCATAGAGTGCGAACTTGAGGCTCGATGATCCGCCGTTAAGCGTCAGCACTCTTGCGTCATCGTCCACGATGGCCATGGCTATCCCGAATTGAGGGCAGGAACTGCGCAGTAATCTGTCGGCGGGGGACGCACTCCGAATTGATCTCGATCAAGGGACGGTGCTAACTCCTGTGCCTATGCTGCTAGCCATGAGATCAGCGTTACACCATTTTGCGGGCATAGTGGCCCTCCTGGTCCTGGCGACGGGCTTGTTGCTCGCTTCGGCAGCGGGTGCGAACGCTCATCCCACGATGCATGACAACTCCAGCACTATGTCAGCATCGGTGATGCCCGTGCCAGGCCTGGATCAGGGCGCTGACTGTGCCTCAATCACATGTCAGTCCGACCACACGGTCGGCTGCTGCCACATGGTGGGTGCAGGCTGCTCTCTTGTGCACGCGATCTGTGCCGGACAGCCTGATTTTGCGCACGAGGCCGAGGCCTCTTCGGCGACCGCAATGCGGTCCAACCCTAGGCTTGACGGCCGCATCCCGCCGGTTGCGCAGCGCCCTCCGGTAAGCCTCGGCTAGGATTCCGCCGGCGTCGTCCACGGACGGCTAGTTCACCAAACATCTGACCCTTCGGTCTACGGAGAGCCCGCGCGGCCGCGTAGCGAACCACGGTCATAGCACCCGGAAGGAGTGCCATCATGCTCGTTCGAGCCAGCCTGCTCGCAATCGCGGCAGTACTCATCTCTTCCGCTCCCGTCTTTGCCCAGGCGGATCCTCACCATCCGGACGCAGCCGCGACCGACTCTGCCGAAAGCGCGGCAGCAACGCCGGACGCGGTCGCGCCGATTGATCCAGCCCGCTGTCCGCCGACGGCCATGATGGGCCAGGGCATGGAAGCGATGCCGATGATGCAGATGATGCAGTCGATGCAGCTCACCCAGAAGGCGATGATGGAAACCATGCAGCTGATGCAGGAGCAGATGCAGCAGCTGCGCGAGGAGTCCGAGCGGTGATCAACATGGAGCGCTACCGGACCGTCTCCGTCCTCGGCGCGACGGTCGCCGCGAGCGTAGCCCTCGTGGTGCTGTTCACGATCTGCGGTGCCGCGCAGTTGCTGGGCTCGAGCCTGCAGGTGACGCACATGTGGATGAGCCTGTTCACGGCCGCTCCGATCGGATCGGTCCAGGCCTGGCTCGAGGGGCTCTTCTTCAGTCTCGCCTTCGGCATCGTCACCGGCTCGATCTTCGCCAGCGTGCACAACGCCATCGCAGCCCGCGGCCTCTGACCCTCCGGCGGGCGATACGCCCGCCTACCTTCCATTGCGAGCACTGGTACTCGCTGCATGACCAAAGGAAGCTCCCATGAGCTTGCGTCTATCCTTCCTCGGCGGCGTCGGAACCGTCACCGGTTCCAAGTATCTGCTCGAGCTCGACGGCCGCCGCATCCTGGTGGATTGCGGCCTGTTCCAGGGGCAGAAGGAACTGCGCCTCAGAAACTGGGAACCGTTTCCGGTCGACCCCCGATCCATCGACGCGGTCCTGCTGACGCACGCTCACATCGATCATTCTGGATATCTGCCGGCCCTCGTTCGCGATGGCTTCAGCGGCAAGATCTACTGCTCGCATGCCACTCTGGAGCTGTGCGAAATCCTGCTGCGGGACAGCGGATACCTGCAGGAGAAGGATGCCGAGCGGGCAAACCGTTATGGCTACACCAAGCACAAGCCCGCCGTTCCGCTCTACACCCTCAAGGATGCCGAAGCTGTCCTCCCTCATCTGACGCCGGTCCCGTTTGGCCAGTCCCAGCAGTTGGCCGAAGGGTCGACCATCAAGCTGCGCCACGCCGGGCACATCCTCGGGGCGGCGACCATTGAGTGTGACTGGGGGAACACCAAACTCGTCTTTTCAGGCGACCTCGGTCGCTACGGCGATGCGATGATGCTTGATCCCGAACCGAGCGCCGCCGCCGACTATCTGATCGTGGAATCGACCTACGGCAACCGTCGGCACGACGCTGTTGATCCGCAGGACGCTCTTGCGGAAGCTATCAATCGCACCAAGGCCCGTGGCGGCACTGTCATCATTCCGGCCTTTGCGGTCGGTCGCGCCCAGTCTCTCCTATATCATCTCGAGAGGCTCAAGAAGGCGGGCCGCATCGGCGACATCCCGATCTTCCTTGATAGCCCGATGGCCATCAACGCGAGCGAGATGCTGTGCACGCATCTCGATGATCACCGGCTTTCGGCTGCTGCCTGCATCAAGGCCTGCGACGTCGCCGAATATGTTCGGTCCGTCGAGGACTCCAAGGCGCTGATGGTCAACCCAGTCCCCAAGATCATCATCTCCGCAAGCGGGATGGCGACCGGCGGTCGCGTCCTGCACCACCTCAAGCGCTACGCACCGGATCGGCGCAACACAGTGCTATTTGCCGGCTTCCAGGCGGCCGGCACCCGCGGTGCAGCGATGATTGGCGGCGCAGCGACCGTCAAGATTCACGGCGAGTTCGTGCCGATCAATGCCGAGGTGCAGAACCTGTCGATGTTGTCGGCACACGCCGACGCAGACGAGCTTCTGCGCTGGCTAAGCGGCTTCAGACAGGCACCGCGAAAGACGTTCATCTCGCACGGTGAGCCCGAAGCCTCAGGGGCCTTGCGAGATCGCATCAGGAGCGAGCTCGGCTGGACCTGCACGATCCCGGCACTGCTCGATTCCGAGGTCCTCAATTGACCATGGCGGAGGGACATCTCGATCACTCGCCAGTTCCGCTGCTGCGGGCGAAGCGGCTCGGCGTATTCACAGGTGACGACGCCGTGGTCTTCATGCGCACCGATTGCCACGTTTGTCGATCCGAGGGGCTTTCGTCGCGGTCACGCGTGCTCCTTTCGGCGGGAACACGCAGCGTCGTTGCCACGCTCTACCAGGTCTCATCTGGGTTGCTTTCCATCGATGAGGCAGGGTTGTCGGAAGCAGCCTGGGACCTGTTGGGGGTGGCCGAGGGGGCTCCACTTTTGGCTCGACATCCTCTTCCCCTTACGTCGTTCGGTCACGTCCGCTCGAGGATCTTTGGGCACCGGCTCGAAGAGAACCAGTATCGCGCAATTCTGGAGGATGTGGCCGGGCGCCGTTATTCGCTGATCGAGACGACCGCTCATCTTGTCTCCGGATCGATGTTCCCTCTCGATGACGCCGAGACGGTCGCGCTGACCAGAGTGATGGTGGGCCTCGGTGAGACGCTGTCCTGGCCGGGCTCATCTCTCATCGCGGACAAGCACTGCATCGGTGGCCTGCCAGGAAACCGGACGACACCGATCGTCGTCTCCATCGCGGCGGCTTTGGGCTTGACCATGCCCAAGACCTCCTCGAGGGCGATTACCTCGCCGGCCGGCACGGCGGACACGATGGAGACGCTGGCGCCGGTCGATCTCGACATCGGGACCATTCGCCGGGTGGTCGAGCACGAAGGCGGCTGCATCGCCTGGGGCGGGGCCGTCCGGCTCAGCCCCGCCGACGACCTGCTCATAAGGATCGAGCGTGTTCTGGACATCGATTCCGAAGGACAACTCGTGGCCTCGGTTCTCTCCAAGAAGGTCGCCGCCGGAGCGACCCACCTGGTACTCGATATCCCGGTCGGCCCGACCGCAAAGGTGCGCACGCCAGAAGTGGGCAACGCCCTCGCGTCGCGACTGACCACCGTTGCGAAAGCCTTTGGGATAGCCACCCAGGTGGTGTTTTCGGATGGCACCCAGCCCGTTGGCGGTGGGATCGGTCCGGCGCTCGAGGCACGCGATGTGCTGGCGGTGCTGCAACAGGCGCCCGGCTACCCGAAAGATCTTCGAGATCGAGCCTGTGCGCTCGCCGGCGCCCTGTTGGAGCTCGCCGGAAAGGCGGAGTTGGGCGCGGGATACGCGGTGGCAGAGGCAGCGATTGCCGACGGTCGCGCCTGGACGAAGTTTCAGCGGATTTGCGAGGCCCAGGGCGGCATGAGGGTGCCGCCTGTCGCAACGCAACAACGGCCCGTAGTGGCGACCCACGCCGGGACCGTCGCTACCATCGATAACCGCCGGATTGCCAAGGTCGCCAAGCTCGCGGGTGCCCCTGGATCGAAGGCGGCCGGCGTGGAGCTGCACGTCCGTGTCGGGGATGCGGTCGCCGCCGGACAACCACTCTACTCCGTGCACGGCGAGACCCGCGCGGAGCTCGAGTACTCGTTGGACTACGTCGAAGCCAATCCGGCGATCGTGATGGTCGGCGAGCAGGGAGGCGTGCGATGAGCCCGCTGCTCCGCACCCAGAGCCCGCCATGGCGTCCGTCCGCGATCCTTCTCGTGCTGGCGGGGATATCGGTCGCCGCAATTGGCCTATACTTCCTGGCTTGGCGGCCGCCACTGCTACCGGAGGATCTTCGGTTCCTTGGGATGGACGGAGCCAGCCATAGCAGCCTCCCGTCGCGCCTCCCCGAATGGCTGTCACATGTCTTCCACGTCCTCGGCGGTCACGCTTTGGCCTCCGGACTGTTGGCCGTCGCCTTGGCCGCTACCGGCTTCCGCCAACGCCGTGCCGTCGCAGTGGCATTGGTGGTCGCCGCAGGCATTTCGGGCATGGGGCTCATGGCCCTCACCAACTTCGTCATCGGCTCCGATTTCCGCTGGCTCCTTCTCGGTCTCACCGCGCTCTGGGTCGCCAGCTTGGTCTGCTTCGTTCTCGAGGCCCGAGCACCGACCTCCACTCCACATTTCACCTCGAAAGGAATTGAACTATGAAGCGTCGCGATCTCCTCACCGGCATTCTGGCCGGAACCGCCATGGCCAGCCTGCCTGCAGGCATGCTGAGGCCGGCATTTGGCGCTACCGCGACTGCTCCGCAGTTGCTGAGTGTCGTCAAGCGGACGATCGAGGTGAACGGAAAGCCCGCCAGCGTCTTCGGGCTGCAGGGAGCGGACGGTACTTCGGGGCTGCGCTTCCGTTCCGGCGATGCTTTCAACGTCCTGCTCCGTAACGAAACCGACGAAGCGACCATCGCCCACTGGCACGGCCTCACGCCGCCCTGGCCCAGCGATGGTGTCGGCGATGCCCCCATGCCGTTGATCGCCGCTGGTACCGATCGGGCCTTCGATTTCCCGGTCGGCTCACCCGGCACCCACTGGATGCATGCGCATACACTGCAGGAGCAGCTCCTGCTCGCGGCGCCGCTGATCGTCGCGGATCCCGCCGATGATGGTCGCGACGAACAGGAGGTGGTGGTCCTGCTGCACGACTTCTCGTTCCAGTCGCCGGAAGAGCTGCTGGCGAACCTCACCGGCAAGGCGGCCACGGGGGCGATGCCGGGCATGGACCATGGTGCGATGGACCACGGCGGCATGGACATGTCGAGCGGATCGGCGGCCATGCCGATGGACCTCAACGATATCGAGTACGACGCCTACCTGGCCAATGACAGGACGCTGGACGATCCAGAAGTCGTTGCCGTCGAGCGTGGCGGCCGCGTGCGCCTGCGCATCATCAATGGCGCGACGGCCACCGCCTTCACCATCGATCTGGGCGAGGTCGATGGTGAGCTGATTGCCGTGGACGGACAGCCGATCGAGCCCATCGCCGGCCGTCAGTTTCCGATGAGCATGGGTCAGCGCGTCGACATCCGGCTGCAGCTGCCGGCCGAAGCGAAGCCGTTCCCGATCCTCGCCCTGCGTGAGGGTGCCAAGCAGCGCACCGGTATCATCCTGAGGCCGACCGGAGCCGAGGTTGCCAGGGTCCTGGCGGTGGGCACGGTCGACGGACCGGTCCTCGATCTTGGGCTGGAAAGTCAGCTGCGTGCGACCACCCCGCTGGCGTCGCGTCCGGCCGACAAGTCGTTCGAGATGCTGCTCAACGGCGACATGGCCAAGTACACCTGGAGCCTCAACCTCAACGAACCGATCCTCGCCGATCCGGGTGACCGGGTGGAGATCAAGCTCACCAATATGAGCATGATGGCCCATCCGATGCACCTGCACGGCCATCACTTCCAGGTCGTCGCGATCGACGGGAAGGGCGTTGCCGGCGCCCTGCGAGACACCGTGCTTTTGCCGCCGACGCGGTCGGTGACGATCGCAGTCGACGCGGACAATGCCGGCCAGTGGGCCCTCCACTGCCACCACCTCTACCACATGGCCGCCGGCATGATGTCGACCTTCGGCTACCGGGCCTAACCCCAAGAAGAGCCGGCAGGAGATTTGAACATGAAGACCGCTACACTCGAGGTCGGGGACCTCCTCAGCATCCTCGACTTCGTCGCCGTCGAGAAGCGTCTCAAGGCAATGCCAGGCGTGACGAGCGTGTCGATGAATGCCGGCTCGAGCACCGCCAGCATCACGTTTGACAACAGGGTCACGGATGCCACAGCGCTTGCCGGCGAAATCGAGGCCTGTGGCTTTCACTGCCGCGGTGAAACCGCACCGCGGCATGTCTGCGCTCCCGACAGCACCATAGTCCCCGTATCTGGCGCCGGGACGGCAGCGCACGCCGGCCACGAAGAACATCGGATGCACCAAGGGATGGACCATGCCGGTCGCGAAGGGCACGGGCCGGCTGTCCATCCTCCGACGGATCAAAAGGCGCCCGCAAAATCGGCCCCTGCGCACGACGCGATGGCCCATGAGATGGGCCACGGCGCCGGCATGGACATGCAGGACATGGTCAAGGACATGCGGAACCGCTTCCTGATCAGCCTGGTGTTCACGCTGCCCATCCTGGCGATGGACCCGATGGGCCTCAGCGCCCCGCTGTTCGAGCCGCCCTTCGGCCTGAGCATGAATGTGACCATGTTCCTGTTCGCCAGTGCGGCCATCATCTATCCGGTCTGGCCGTTCCTCGTTTCCGCCTGGCGGGCGCTGCGCAACGGCGTCCTCAACATGGCCGTGCTCGTCGTCCTCAGCGTCGGAACGGGTTATCTCTTCAGCGTAGGCTCGACCTTCTTCTTCGAGGGTGCCCAGTTCTACGAGGCAGCGTCCATCCTGCTGGTCTTCATTCTGCTCGGCCACTGGCTGGAGATGCGAGCCCGTGCCGGTGCCTCCGCGGCGATCCGCGCACTCATGGACCTCGCACCACCCAAAGCAACCGTCCTGCGGGACGGCGCCGAGCGGGAGATACCGACCTCCGAAGTCGCGCTGGGCGACATCGTGGTGCTGCGGCCAGGCAACAAGCTGCCCGTCGACGGCGAAGTTATTGAGGGCGAATCCACAATCGACGAATCCATGCTCACCGGCGAGTCCATGCCGGTGACCAAGCGGGTCGGCGATACCGTTATCGGCGCGACCATCAACAAGAGCGGCACCCTGCGATACCGCTCCACTAAGGTCGGCGCAGACACTGCTTTGGCACAGATCGTCAAACTCGTTCAGGAGGCCCAGAACTCCAAGGCACCCGCACAGCTACTTGCCGACCGCGCGTCGCAATGGCTGGTCCTCGCCGCGATCCTGATCGGTCTTCTAACCTTCGTGGTCTGGTTCTGGGTGCTGGGCCAGCCGCCTCTCTTCGCGCTCACTCTGACGATCACCGTCTTCGTCATCGCGTGTCCCGATGCCCTTGGACTGGCGACGCCGATGGCGGTCATGGTGGGCACGGGCCTCGGCGCATCCAATGGCATCCTGTTCAAGAATGCCGCCGCGCTCGAGGAAGCCACCAAGCTCGACGTCATTGTCTTCGACAAGACCGGCACGCTCACTATGGGACAGCCGAAGGTCATCGATGTCGTCCCTGCCAGCGGAGTGACAGACGACGAACTGGTCGGTATCGCCGCCGCCATCGAGCAGAATTCCGATCATCCAATCGCGCTCGCCATCCTCGAACGTGCCGCCGACCTCGAACGGCCGGATCTGGTCCACTTCCACTATATGGACGGTCGCGGCGCCAGCGCCGAGATCGGTAGCGCCGCGGTGCTGGTCGGCAACCGGCGCCTGATGGACGAGAACAAGATCGACCTTGGCGAGCTCGGCGAACAGGCTGAAGTGCTCAAGGGTGAGGGCCGGACCGTTACCTACGTATCGAGGTCGGGCAAGCTCATCGGCCTCATTACGGTGGCCGATGCCCCGCGCCCGACGTCTGCCGTAACCATCGCCAAGCTGCACGAGCAGAATGTCCGTGTCGCCATGCTCACCGGCGACAACGCCGGCACTGCAAAGCGCATCGCGGGCCTGCTCGGCATCGACATCATCCTCGCCGATGTCCTTCCGGGCCAGAAGGCCGACAAGATCAAGGAGCTTCAAAGCCAGGGTCTCAAGGTCGGCATGGTCGGCGACGGCGTGAACGATGCGCCCGCCCTCACACAGGCCGACGTGGGTTTCGCAATAGGGGCCGGCACCGACGTGGCAATCGAAAGCGCCGACGTCGTGCTGATGAAAAGCGACCCCTATGACGTGGTCGGCGCGATGACCCTGTCGAAGGCAACGTTGCGCAAGATGCACCAGAACCTGTGGTGGGCAGTCGGTTACAATGTCATTGCCTTCCCTATCGCGGCAGGCGTCTTCTACCCCTTTGTCCTGAGCCCGCAGATCGCCGCGCTGGCAATGTCGGGTAGCTCGGCGCTGGTCGCGATCAACGCCCTGCTGCTCAAGCGGACGAGACTGGAAGGCATCCGCAGGTCGACCGGACAGGCGAGTCCCTCGGAGCAGTTGGCCGAGGCTGGACCAGCACAATGACCGAGCAGCGTCCCCTCCTCTTCGCCTTCCCCGGCAACGAAGATGTGGCCACCAGGTTGGCCGCCCGTCTCGGTGCCGAACTGGGGCAGATGGAAGTTCGTCGCTTCCCCGATGAAGAGACGTATCTGCGGTTTCACACCGATCCGGCAGGCCGGTCCATGGCCCTCGTCTGCACCCTGGATCGTCCCGATTCAAAGTTCCTGCCGATCGTCTTCGCCGCCTCGGCTGCTCGAGAGCTCGGAGCGTTGAGGGTCGGGCTGATCGCGCCTTACCTCTCGTATCTGCGCCAGGACAAGCGCTTCAAACCTGGCGAGGCGATCACGTCGGCGAGCTTTGCCAAGGGGATCTCGGCGGAGATCGATTGGCTGGTGACCGTCGACCCGCACTTGCATCGGTACGACTCCCTGGATGCCGTCTACACGATCCCTTCCTCGGTGGTCGCGGCCGCCCCTGCGATTGCCGCCTGGATCGGGACACATGTGTCCGATCCGCTTCTCATCGGACCGGACATCGAGAGTGATCAGTGGGTAGCAAGCGTCGCAGCGCTCGTCGGGGCGCCATACGCGGTCCTCAGCAAGGAGCGCCTCGGTGACCGCAATGTCAGGATTTCGATGCCCGAGCTCGAAGGCCTGCAGGGTCGGACGCCGGTGCTCATCGACGACATCGTCTCGTCCGCTCAGACGATGCTGCAGGCGACCCGCCTCCTGAGAGGCAGAACCTCATCGCCCCCGATCTGCATCGCCGTACACGCCCTTTTCGCACAGCAGAGTTTTGACGAGCTCAGCACCCTCGCCGGAAAGGTGGTCACGTCCAACACTGTGCCTCACGCGTCCAATGGGATCGACATCTCGGGGCCCATCGCCGAGGCGGCCTCCCGCTTCATCCGTCCACCTGCAGCATCTACCGAACAGCAGGCCGACCGCGCGGTGCCACGCCAAGCGCGGAACACACAGCGATGAGCCTGGCGACCGCTGATCGGCGCTTCTCCGCCCGCATCCCCAACCCACCGACCTTAGCGAACTGGGCCGGTGTTCCCGTCCACCGGGGACATCGTCCCGTTCCGATCCAGTTCATACCTAGCCACACCTCGCGGCCAATCCGGGGAGTGTGGTTCTGCCTCGAAGCGTCACAATCAGGAGGGCCGATTTCGGCGTCATAGGATGACAATGTTGATTTCCGCCGAGAACTGACCCGGGATTTCCACCGAGAAGTGACCCGCCTCTAGGTATGTTTCGGGTCGGGTTTGATGGTCAAGGTTCTGGCTTTCTCCTTTGTGGTTTTGGGATGGTGAGCGGAGCTGTTCTTGAAGCGGAAGCTGTCGTTTCCGGTTTCGAGGATGTGGCAGTGATGGGTCAGGCGATCGAGCAGCGCGGTGGTCATCTTGGCATCGCCGAAGACGCTGGCCCATTCGCTGAAGCTGAGGTTGGTGGTGATGACGACGCTGGTATGCTCGTAGAGCCGGCTCAGCAGATGGAAGAGCAATGCTCCACCTGAGGCACTGAACGGCAGGTAGCCGAGCTCGTCGAGGATGACGAGGTCGGAGTGGGCGAGCCTGCCGGCGATCTGCCCTGAGCGCCCCTGGGCCTTTTCCTGTTCAAGCGCATTGACCAGCTCGACGGTCGAGAAGAACCTGACCCGCTTCTGATGATGCTCGATAGCCTGAACGCCGATGGCGGTAGCGATATGGGTCTTGCCTGTGCCGGGACCGCCGACGAGGACGATGTTGTTGGCCTGCTCGAGGAAGTCGCAGCGATGCAGCTGTCGCACCAGGGCCTCGTTGACCTCGCTGCTGGAGAAGTCGAAGCCATTGAGGTCGCGATAGGCTGGGAAGCGAGCGGTCTTGAGCTGGTAGGCGGTGGACCTGACCTCGCGTTCTGCCGTCTCGGCCTTGAGCAGTTGCGACAGGATCGGGATGGAGGCTTCGAAGGCCGGCGACCCTTGCTCGGTGAGTTCGCCGACGGCCTGGGCCATACCGTGCATCTTGAGGCTCTTGAGCATGATGACGATGGCCCCGCTGGCAGGATTATGACGCATGACGCACCCTCCTGAGGGCATCGTATCGTTCGACATTGGCTTGGGGTTCATTGACGAGCATCAGGGCCTGGGGAGCATCTATGGTCGGCGGCATGAGGGACTTACCGTCGACCAGGCGATGCAGCAGGTTGAGGACGTGGGTCTTGGTTGGAACGCCTGTCTCCAGGGCCATCTCCACGGCGAGGAGCACGGCATCCTCATCGTGCTGCAGAACCAGGGCCAGGATGTCGACCATCTCGCGGTCACCGCCGGGCTTCTTGAGCAGGTGCTGCTGCAGCGTTCTGAAGGCCTCGGGCAGCTCGACGAATGGCGCTCCGTTGCGCAGGGCACCAGGCTTGCGCTGAACCACGGCCAGGTAGTGCCGCCAGTCATAGACCGTCTTGCCCGGCTGATCATGTGAGCGGTCGATGATGCGGCGATGCTCGCAGATGACCATGCCCTCGGCCGCGACCACCACGCGATCGGGATAGACCCGAAGGCTCACTGGTCGATTGGCGAAGGATGCCGGGACGCTGTAGCGATTGCGCTCCAGGTGAACCAGGCAGGTCGGAGTGACCCGCTTGGTGTATTCGACAAAGCCGTCGAACGGACGGGATGCCGGCATCAGAGCCCGCACCTCCTCGGCCCAGAGATCAGCGATGGTGCCCTGCATCTTCCCGTGCGGCGTCTGCGCCCAGAACTCTTTGCATCTGGATTCCAGCCAGTCGTTGAGAGCGGCCAGCGATGGAAAGCGTGGCGTTGGCTGCCACAGCCGGTGACGAGCATCCTGGACGTTCTTCTCGACCTGTCCCTTCTCCCAGCCTGATGCCGGATTGCAGAACTCGAGCTCGAACAGGTAGTGGCTCGCCATGGCCAGGAAGCGGGCGTTGATGTCCCGCTCCTTGCCGCGACCGACCTTGTCGATGGCGGTCTTCATGTTGTCGTAGATGCCGCGTCGGGGAACACCACCCAGGACCCGGAAGGCGTGATTGTGGGCATCGAACAGCATCTCGTGCGTCTGCAGGAGATAGGCCCGCACGATGAAGGCCCGGCTGTAGCTCAGCTTGGTGTGGGCCACCTGCAGCTTGGTGCGTTCATTGCCGATGATGGCCCAGTCCTCGGACCAGTCGAACTGGAAGGCTTCCCCTGGTTCGAACGTCAGCGGCACGAAGGTCCCGCGCCCGGTCGTGTTCATCTCCCGCTGCCGATCAGCCTTCCACTCCCGGGCAAAGGCCGCCACCCGGTTATAGGAGCCGCCATAGCCCAGGCTCACCAGGTCGGCGTGCAGCTGCAGGACGGTCCGCTTCTGCTTGCGGGGCTTGTTCGCCTCGGTCTTCAGCCAGGCCGACAATCGGTCGGCAAACCGATCGAGCTTGCTCGGCCGATCCGGAACCTTGAACGCCGGCTCGACCGTGTCACTGCGCAGATACTTGCGGATGGTGTTCCGGGACAGGCCGGTCCTGCGGCAGATCTCCCGGATCGATAGATGCTCTCGAAAATGCCAGCGTCGGATAACGCTCAACAATGCCATGTCGATCACTCCACAGCCCCCGCTCAAACCACGAGGGGCAAGGGTCACACATGGGTCAAATCTCGATGGAAAAATCCCAGCCTGCTGGGTCAGTTCTCAGTGGCAATCAACATGCCCTCGACCTGAAGATCGATCTGAACCGGAGCCGGAGGTAGGCCGCTGACCGGCCTTTCGGCGACATTGTTGGTCATTATGAAGCAGTCTGTTCGTTTTGCTGCCTAGCTAGATAGGGCTTCCAACGATGGGAAGGTCAAGGGCTGCGGGCCAATGGACGAGTCGGCTATGTGCCTCCGTCCTGGCGAGTACGTTCCGCTTGATAAGTCCTAGCCCGCTCCGGCCAGGTGCTCTTGATGTAGTCGAGCACTTGGGTGATCTCCGCATCGGTTAGCACCCCCTCGAAGGCAGGCATATCGCTCTCATAGCCAGGTGCGATCGCGGCAAGGCCGGATTTCACGATGGTAAAAAGCTGCTTGTCGGAGTGATGCCAGGTGTGCCCGGCCTCGTCGTGCGGCGGCGCCGGCATACGTCCATTCGGCAAGCGCTTCATCCAGTCGGGCTGGCCTTCGAGGTTCTGGCCATGGCAGGTGGCGCAGTTGGCCAGATAGAGGGCGTGGCCCTCGCTCGCCTCGCCCGACCGAGCCGAGAGGAAATACCCGTAGCCGGCTGCGGCGAGCACCGCTACCAGGGCCAGCGTCCCGAGCAGGAGGGGCCTCATCTTCCGAACTCCGCCCAGCTCTTGCCGCCGTCACGGCTTTCGAGCACGGCACTCTCGTCGTTGACCGCAACCAGATGACGCGCGTCCGCAGGATCGGCGGCGAGGTGAAGCAGGTAGCGTTCGCCAAAGCCGCTCGCCAATGGCTCCCATTTGCCGTCCGCAGGCAGGTGGAACAGACCGGTGCCAGCGAAAAAGGCGTAGAGCGAACCGTCGCCAGTCGCCTCCACCATCGTGGTCGGCACGCCGGCGGGGCCGGCCAACGCCCAGCTTGCGCCTGCGTCCTTACTTTGCATCAGGCCCTCGACGGTACCGGCATAGACCGTGTCAGAGGTCGATGCCGAGGCAGCGAGATCGATGACCCGTCCTGGCGCCGGCCCCGCGAGAGTCCAGTTGACACCGCCATCGCGGCTGACCTGGATGCTGTCATAGAGCCCGAAGATCACGTTGGGATCGGCGCGGCTGATTGTCATGGCGTGGAAATCGACCGGACCGTTCACGCCATCGGCAATCTTGGTCCAGCTGGCGCCGCCATCGGTGGATAGGATGACACCGATATTGCCACCCGGTCCGGGATGGCCGCTGGCAAGGAGGCGGCTGGAGTTAGACGGGTCGGGGCTGAAGCCCATGTAGTCGCTGGTATCCGTCGACACCGCCATCGCGGCCCCATCGGACATCGCGCGATAAAGGCCGTGATGCGTTGCGAGCAGCACCGCGCCCGGTGTCGAGCTGTCGAAGGCGATACCGTGGATGTGCGACACGTCGGAGATGTGCAGTTCGACAGCGGCAGCGGAACTCGCAAGAGCGATCGCTGCAATGGCCACGCCGAACCGAATGAAACTGGTCATTTCTCCCCTCCGAGAAGCTTGCCAAACCAGGACCAGAGCGTACCGTCGGAGCTGTGCGATGGTTCTCCGGGCCCATGCACATCATTGACCAGCGCGTCGACGAAGCTCACGAGGCTGATCGGCTGGAACTGAAGGCCGTGGAACCGGCCGCGTAGGATGCCATCCCTGTCGATGACGTGGGTGACTACCCCGTGCATCTGCATACCGTCGGCCTCGGTGAACTCAAGGCCGTACGCCTTCGCCACCTTGCGCGTCGTATCCTCCGGTTGGTCGACCGCTGACGTGAGGAAGAGCCAGTTCACGGGATCGAGCCCTTGCGTTTCCCCGTAAGCGGTCAGCACGGCCCCTTTGTCGTGAGAAGGGTCGGTAGTGATGCTGATGAAGACGACCCGGTCCTTCATCGGCGTGATGTTGATCATCGACTGCAGCTGCACGATCAGCTGTGAATGGACCGGGCAGACATCGCCGCAGCTGGCGTAGATGAAATTGAGGACGACGACCTCGCTTCGGTAGTCCGAGAGCCTCACCGGCCTGCCGTCGGCATCGATCAATGAGAAATCGGGTGCCGGCTGGTTGACCGTCTGAAAGTACTTATCCCGGTTCGACAGGTCGTCCTCGAGCTGCTTCAGCGAGTGTGCAGAGGCGGGACCGGCCGAGACGGCGAGAAGGGGAAACGTTGCCAGTCCGAGCGCAAAGCTACGTCGGCTGACCGTGTTGGAAGTCATGGATGCTTGCTGTGTCATTAGTTGTTCGTCCATCGCGGACGTCGCCATTTGGCTGCGGCGGTCTGACCGTCCGCTAGCCGTCAAAGTGCATCGAGCCCTGGGGCTCGCGCGAAGTTAGGCAATGTAGGTGGTTCGAGGAGGCGGCAAACATGGTGCCAGGTGGATTCCGACACCCGCAATCGTGACAGTCATCCGTATCGGACCGGCCGAGCCTACGAGCATTGGCAGCACGGCAGCGACCGGCAACATGACACCGGGAACGGTGCAGCCGGTCGGGCAATGCAACGCATCAGGAGCGCATGGCTTTGCCGGCCTCATGTCGTCGCAGTCCATGGGTGCAGCAGTCGCTGCACCCGAGGCGCTCATCTCGACCGCCATTGCATTGCCGATGACGACAATGCCACCAATCCCGGCGACGAAAGTCGCCAGTAGGAGGACCACAATCAGATGGCGCAGCTGGAAGCGCATAAGGGCAGCATATAGTTGCCGGGCTCGCCGGCACGCAAGCGGCTGATGTGTTCGTGATCGCATCCGCCGCGCCGGTCCGGCGAGGCCCAGGGCAGCTCGGATTTTCAGGTCTCCCCTGCGCTGCTCAAAGCCCCGACGCACCCGAAGTTCCGATGATGGCGCGATTACTCGAGCGGCAGTGTTGTTTGGGGGGCAAGTTGGTCGAAGATGGGCTGCTCAATCGATCGTTTTGGCTGCCCTAAGACGTGCGCGATCGCCTTAACGGGCCGCCCTTGCCATTTCAGATTGTACCGTCGGAGTTTCTAAGGCGAGCGCCTTGAGGCTAGACGAGCCGGAACCCACGGCGTCTGCGTTCGCGCGATGGATGTATTCACTCCACCGAGACGAACGAGGAACCGAGCTCAGGAAAGCCGGACTTGATTGGTATCTCGCGCACAATGGCCTCCATTTTGCGCGAGGATGGCGTCAGAAGCCACTTAGTGATCCCGCATCCTGGGGTCGGCGGTGAGGCGTTAAAAGCGTCGCCAGATCTGATGTATGCTCGTCGTGATAAGACAGAAGTGTTGATTGTCGAGAGCAAGCACTCACACCAAGTGATCCCGCAGAATGTATGGCCAAACAGGTGGGGTACGCTTTGGTGCTACTTGCAACTCCAAGCTGCAAGTGAAGCCGAGAAACTAACTGTGGTGGGAGAGGTTTTGGGAAGAAGCTTGGTCTCGGGGCTATGGCAGAGGCCGTACCAGAGTTGAAGGGCACCGAATAGTGTGCCTCCGGGCTGTGGTGAGCCTGCATAGGATCGCTTCTTTCGCATACTTTTCGACATCTACGCCGGACAATCTTAGCACTGTCATACAGCAAACGAGCGCGGAAGGACCCGCTCTAGTCGACATTGCTGTAGTCAGCGGCCCAGCGCTTGACGTGCCCCAAGCACTGGCCATGGCGCCAGCATGAGTTCCTGGGCAACAGCTGACCCTTCTAACACTGCTTCAGAAGCAATGCTCCAATTCGGTGCTGCGCTCCAAGACCCCGCTATCGGCCATCCGCACGCGCGTTGCGACAGGCTTGTTCCAAGTGGCGCGGCAGTCCACGCGCATCCGCGTCAAGAGTTGCCAAGACGGCATCTATCGCTGGGACAGGCAACGGGCCGAGTCGCGATCGCACAAACTGAGTAGATTCTTCGGCACTCAGCCGTCGCAGCTTGATCGTCCGGCACCGCGACCGCACCGCCACGCGGATATCCCCTAGCTGAGTCGCCGTCATCACCAAGGCGACGTCACGTCCAGGCTCTTCGACGGTCTTCAGCAGCTTGTCCAGCAGTTCGGGCGCCAGCCTATCCACATTCATCAACACCATGGCGAGGCGCTCCGCCAACGAATTGCCCCTCGCCATGGTCTTCTGGATGGCGATGATCAACTGTTCATCAGCACCCGCGATGTCGATGGGCGCCACATACGCCCAGGACTGGTTGTGGGCCACGTCGATGCAGCTGGTGCATTTGCCACACGCGAAGCCAGCGACCGGCGCCTCGCAAAGCGTGGCCTTGGCGTAGGCGATGGACAGCGTCCGCTTCCCGATACCCGGCGGACCAACTAACAATATGGGCGTCCCCGTGCCGGCGCGGACAATTCTGTCCTGAAGCTCGCGAACGGCGGCACTCTGCCCGATAATGCTCTCCACCGCTTCGAGGCGCTCGTCCACTACCGCATCGCTCTGGTGGGGATTTCGCCGCAGCGCAGTAATCCAGTCCGGCTCCAGCTGTTTCGGCAGATTGTCCACCAGCTTGCTCATCGTCGTGCGCAGGTTTTCGGTCAGGGCGTAGCCCCACGTATCGGGTTCAGACCGAGTCTTTTTGGGCGCTGGGGCGTTTCTTGCACACCACGCCAGGTACTCGCCAGCAACCACATGCAGCCACGGCACCAGTCGTGCAGGCTGAGGACGGTAGCCCGCCACACTCCCCCAACCTTCACGCTGGAGAGCGGAGATGATGAACAAACTCCATCCCAGTAACCGTCGCGTGGCCATCACCCCATTTGCATAGTGATCCTTTCCGATCTGCGCCTTCAGCTGGCGACGCATCAGGGAGTGCGTCGTCTGCACCAACGTCCGACACAGCTGCGTCTCCGAGCGACCACGCTGAAGTTGCGCTGAGACGGCCCCAAGCAATTCTAGCGTGGCGTAGCGTGACGGCTCCGAAACCAAGCCGTGCAGCGCGGCCCGGACGCGACCGTTTTCAGCGAGGTGGCTGCGGGACGCCCTCTGTTCAAATTCGCCGGCAAAATGAGCCGCTTTCGCCGCGGTGACGAACGCCGGGAGGTCATCGGATTCCTCAATAAGGACGGCCAACCGGGCTTGAGCCGGTCCGGTATTCAGCACCGACCGGTGTGCCAACCCGATCGCGTCGGCAGCGACAATCGTCAACTCCTCGAGGTACTCCGGTGCGCAGGCGAGTTCCTCCAGTAGACAGCAGCGTGCTGCGAAGGCGTCCCACCGTGGGCCCTTCAAAACGGAGTTGTCCTCGTGCAACAGGATCGCGACCACGCCATTGGTATTGGCGCGCAGCCCCCCGCTCCCTTCCATGGCTTCCAAAGCCCCCCTGGGCAAAGCCTGGCCGAGATCGCAGACATGCTCACCAAGATCAGTAAAGAGGCTGGTGCCCATGAGCGTGGCGAAGAGGTCGTCCGGGCTCAAAGCCAATAGCTCCTGCTGACGGGACCTTGCCTGAGCTGTGAGCTTTGACAGCAGCCGACGTTGAAACATCCCGGAGCGATAGACGTAGACAACAAGACGAGCATCCTCGCTGCCGTCCCGAATGAAAGCAGTGTCGAGCATCAAATCCACCAACCGAGCCAGTTGCGCGGACGACGCTTCGGATCCTCGGACCACGTCGCAATGAGCGCTTCGGCTTTTTCTGCATAGCCGAGCATGTCTTCCCCGCACTGCTCGCGCAGCGTGTCGAGCTCCTGCCGACGCTGCTGCTGCAACGTGACTCTGTCCAGGTGTTCGTCCTCTTCCCACCCTTTGCCAATTTGGTCCCAGGCACCATCGTCAAAGGCCGAGAGTGGAGCCAGTCGCAGTTCAACTTCGTTGCTGTCCGCTTTCAGCAGCTGCGCCGACAGTGCCAACACCTGGCCGCTCATCAATGGGTTTGGTTCCAGCAAATCGGCCGATGCGATGCCCAGCAATCGGTGCAACGCCACCGGTTGGCCGGTTTGGTCCCGTCCCTCCCACGCTTGGTCCATTGAACGGCAGAGCCCAAGCACCTCATCCCAGTGAAAGCGGTTGGCGCGGCTTCGGCCATGGTGGACCCGCAGCACCAGCGGTGGCGTTCTGAGAGCCTGACTCGCGAACCAAGCTTCGACGCCGGCCCCAATGATCTGCCGCCGCTTGTCCTCAGACTCCGATGCCGCCTCGCCAAACACTGCCAGAACCATTCTCGTCTTCAGACTGTCGCCATATCGTTCCGTCAGACGAATGAAAGCCGCGTGCTCGTGTCCCCACGCTGACGATCGCGCGTAGGCACAAAGATCTGCCGCCAACCTATCGCCCAGGCCCGCGTCACTATCTGCGGTCTGCGCAAATTCCAGCGCAACGTCAAACGTAACACCTGTTCGCTGGACCAGCGCCGAAGCGCCGTTCAGGATAGCGCGGATGGCGGCTCGGGAAATCGTGCGCCCGCTGCCGACCGTCTCGACGGTTGGGGCTGGGCTCACCGAATGCCCGCGAGCCGCTTGTCCCCCTGAGGGATTGGTCGGCAACCGTGCGATGAACTGAGCGTGAAAGCGTGCGAGCGCCACGAGCATCGCCTCTTCAGTTGCGGCGCGCTCGGTCTGCCAGATGCTCAGCAGTCTGAGCCATTCGTCGGCGAGCTCGGCGGGGCTGTCGACGCCGAAATGCCGTAACATCGCAGACACCACGGCCTGGCGCTTTGGCGCCGAGATCGCCGCTATTCGCGGGTCCGCAAGCGCCGCCGTACCCATAACATCCGAATGGTAGATCGATGTCAGAAAGGCCTGAACCCAAGCAATCTTGTCAGAAACCGGGTCTGGCCACTCAGCAAAGGCCTGGGCTGCCAGGTCCAACTTCCCCTCCGCCAGGGCCAAGAAATAGCTGGGGACCGCGTCGAGATAGTCGAGAGACAGGCGCTCCTTGACTAAATCGACCGTTATGCGGTCGGCCGCTGCGATGTGCATGGCATCGAGGGCAGTGAGCAAATCACGCGGAAAACGGTCAGCTACGGCGGTGAACAAGGCCAGAGCCGCCGGGTCGATGTTGATGCCCTCCTGGTGGCAGATCGAGGTCAAGAGTCGCGTCGCTTCGGCCACCGTCAGCGCCCTAACCTCCAACTGCATCAACCGCGATCGAAGCGCTGGTCGCAGTCGTTCCGGCTCGGTCGTGGCAAAACAGAAGACAAGGTGGTCGGGGTGCTTCTCAATAACCTTCAGCAGGAGATCAGACGCGTCGGGCGCGAACGCATGCGCTTCGTCAAAAAACAGCACCAAGTGCCTTCCACCCGGCACTGCCACGTGCAACCAGACATCCAGAAACTGCTGCAGCTGGGCCGAGCTGGGGCGGATGGGCACGTTGTACTCGACGAAGAGTCTCTGCTGGTCCTTGTCTTCGCACCTGGTGCACTCGAAACATGTCCCACAGGGCGAACCACTTACCAGATTGAGTTCAAGGCAGTTCAGCGCCCGACCATAGATCCGCACCAACGACGTCTTGCCCGAGCCGACAGACCCGAAGAGCAGCAGGTCTTCCGCTCGACGGTTGGCCAAGACAAGAGCGGACAGGATCTTCACCGTTCGCTCCTGTCCGACAACCTCCTCAAAGCGGGTAGGGCGATACCGATCGGCTAGCTTCTCGCGCACTTGCGTCGTCCCGTTATGGCAGATGTGGCAGATTTGCAGATATTTTCACTCAGTCTTCATGGAGGCCGCGCACCCGGTAGGCGCTGCCGGTGCTGCGGCGGTCATACTGGTCAAACGGCACAGTCTTCAGGTTGAGCAGCTTTTTCATTTCGCGTCCGAACGCCTGCACCGACATGTCGCTGCCTGTGTCGGCGACAAATCGACCATACAGCTGACTGGATTTGGCCCAGCCATGAACGATCACGCCCCCCATCTCATAAGAGTGGATGTCCAGCCCTTCCAACCACTGCCGCAGGCCGGGCTTCAGCTGATTGCTGTGTTGGTACGCGCCGAGGCGACCCCAGAGCGGCTCGATAAATGAAGGTTCATCAACGTCAATTGACCGCCAGATCAGGCCAAAATCGGTCTCCTCTACTGCGGCCCAAACCCCGGGTGTGCCGCCCTTCGTGACGTCACCGCTTCGAAATTTCAGCATCACATAGCGACGCATGCCCGTCGGGTCAGGGAACAGGTCAACGAGGTCGAAATTGGAGCTGCCGATATACTGCGCGCGCATGCGAACGGGCGCCGCCTCCGACGAGTGAAGGATGCGCATCGACTCGAAGTCGCTGGTTATTCGTTTCTTGAACTTGGCGCGGTCCCTGGCGCTGACGAGGGGCTCGGTGTCGTCGAGATTGATACCGAGCAGCGAGAAGATCGAACCATGCGGTTCGCGAAGTAGTGAATAGAGCGACATTGGCGCGCTCGCCAACTCCTCGAGCGGACCAAGCAGTCGCTTCACAAACCAGCTCTTGCCACCGGCCTGGTCACCACCAACGAGAACGAAGAGGTGACGGCTCAGCGGGAGGTCGATCGCCGCGCGTTTTACGTTGAGCATCCACTGCAGCAGCACCGCCTCAGCCAGGTCGGTCTCCGTTTCGAACACTCGTTCAACCAGTCGCCGAAACATCACGCGCGCGCGCAACTTTTCTGTCGACGGCAACCCGACATTCAGACCGTCAACAATGCTGGAAAAGCGCCTGTGCTTGAGAATATCGATGGCTCGGTCAAAGCCCATGCGCAGGCCGGCGGACGTAAAGCTCAGGCCCTCGACTGGATGCGGAGCGAGGCGTACTCTTGGATCAAGCAAGAACTCGTCGCGGAGTTTCTTTGCCGTCATAGCCTCGGGCGCAGGCTGGCGGGGAGCCCGCGGGCTATCGATGCACACAAACTGACCAGTGTAGCGGACTTCGTAGCCACGCAGGGCTACGTACCATATGGCAATGCGCACCTCCGGCAACAAGAATGTCGCATCGGGAGAACCCCAGTCCTCCCAAGGCGCCGGAAGGCCAGCGCTGCGCTTCAGGTCGCGGCTCAATTGCCGGCCCCGGCGCCGGCAGTCCACCAAGCAAGAGGTTGAAAGAATGCAGCGAAGGGGTGCACTGCGACACGGCGAACGACGTTTGACATGGCGGCCTCAATACGGGCCAGCCAATAAGCAGACACATAGGTCAGTGTCTGCCGACAGTATTTTCCGCGTTTCCCCTACGAACTCGTGGGCCGCGATAGCGCACGTTCGATTGCGCGGATCTCGGTATCGACGGACTGAAACTTCTGTCGATGTTGTTCCGGTAGTAGGGCGTCGATCTCGGCGATGAGCCGCCGGAATATCGGTCGAGCGCCAGCTTCACTACGGGCGTGGAACCTAGTCGATATCCCCGCCTCCAGGCACCAGGCGGACAGCTCGATGACCAGAGTGTTCCACGCCGTACGATGCGCATGACCAAAGCTGCCCTCCAGGCGTGAAGGCCCCCGATGCAGCAGTGAGAGCACGGCCAGGCGCTCCCTCAGTTTGATCAGCAGCCCATCGATCGCCAGTGGCGTCCGGCTGGACAAAGCCTGAAACTCTTCGGGCTGCTCGATGATGAAGTCATCGAGGAAATCGAGCTCCAGGCAAATGGCCCGCCCCGCAGGGCTCGCCAAAATCTTGTCTAGGACCACGACAGCCTCGCGCGCGCGCTCCAACTGTTGCCTCACCTCGGGTAGTGGCACGCCGTCGTCAGGTGCGGCTGCACGCCCGATGTGCTGACCAGCGATCACCGCCAGCTTCTGCCACGTATTGTCGTCCAGATCGCGCTCAACGACGTCGCGGAAATGAGTGCGGTCAAGGGACGCTACTGCCCAACCGATACCTTCGGTTGGATGGATGAGCGGCGTTCGTCCAACAGTATGACACTTGCGAGGCACGATGGTCCTTTCGCCTGAATGCGACGTCTGCGCACCGTTAGGTAGCAGCGGCGCCTGTCGCTGACAAAGCACAGCTCAGACGGGCTGCGTTTGCCCTGAGAGATGCGCTTGGCCGAGGCTATATCAGCCCGCCAATTGGAGCTCCGCAATGAAGAAACAAATCCCCCTCGATCAGCCTGATGACCATCCGGTGATGCGCGAGACCGTCGCCTGGTGCCGCGCCAACAAGATCTACCTCCGTCGGCCCACACGCTTTCAACTCAAGGTCGGGAGTATCAATTTCTGGCCGGAGAAAGGGACAATCTACGTCGACGAGCTCGGCACCCTGTCACAAAAGGGCCCGACCGTCTTCAAGGCGTTGCTTGGCAAGCCGCATCGCTCGCTCGCGGAAATCGTTGCTGCTTGCAAAGAGCTCGGCCTCTTGCCCGAAACGGCCAGCGCAGTGATTGTTCTTTGAGCTGCGATCAAACGCTGTACCCGTAGCCCATCATGACCATTGCGCGTAGCTGGACAGAGGCGCATCTTGGCGAAGAACCCACTGTGGCTGCGTCTGTCGGTTACACTTACTGATAGCAATTCACTCTGAACTGTCAGCTATCTCAACCTAACTTCACACTAATGGCTTCCTGCGCCCGCCGGCGGGGGAAGCTCCATTCGCTTAAGGCTCGGTGCGGCCGAGCCGAGGTCAATTTCCCAACGCTCGAACTGAAGCTCCCTCCGCAACCTCAGGGAGCCGCCATGTCCGCCCGTTCCGCCGCCCCGCGCGACATTCATGCCGAGGTCACGGCCTCGATCATCGCCGCCATCGAGGCCAATCCGGGCACACCGCAGCTACCCTGGCTGCAGTCGACCCAGCCCCTTCATCTCCCCCGCAACGCCCTCACCCGCAATACCTACAGCGGCATCAATATTCTCGCTCTCTGGGCCGCCGGCTACCGCCAAGGCTACGAACATCAGGTCTGGGCCAGCTACAGGCAATGGGCCCAGCTCGGCGCCCAGGTTCGTCAGGGGGAGCGCGGCACCGCCGTCGCCTTCTACAAGGCCTACGAAGTCGAACCGAAAGCTGACGATCCCGCTGACGATGGCAACCGCCGCGTCCTCAAGACCTCAGTCGTATTCAATATTCGTCAGGTGACCGGCTACGCGCCCCCGGCGGCTCCTGCGCCCCAGCCCAGGCCCATCGATCCCTGGCAGCCGCTCGAACCCGTCGAGGACTTCATCGCCACAACCGGTGCAGAGATCCGTCATGGCGGTGACCAGGCCTACTTCCACCGCACCAAAGACTTCATCCAGATGCCGGAGCGGACCAGCTTCATCGGCACCGACACCTCAACCCCGCTCGAGGCATACTACGCGGTACTGCTGCACGAATTGGCGCACTGGACCGGCGCTTCATCCCGCCTCAACCGCACCTTCGGTGAGCGCTTTGGCGACCAAACCTACGCGGCCGAGGAACTCGTCGCCGAGCTCGGATCAGCCTTCATGTCAGCGGAACTCAACATCACTCCGGTACCGCGGGCCGACCATGCGCAATACCTCGCCCATTGGCTCCAACTCCTCAAGTCCGACAAGCGCGCCATCTTCGTCGCCGCCGCCAAAGCCTCGGAGGCGGTCCGTTACCTCCAGCAGGGCGGGGCACTCAATCCTGACGCCAGTCTAACTGCCAGCAAGGTCGATCGCGCCGCCGAGGCGCATCCATGATGGACTTAGCAACTCTCGCCAGTTCGCCCGCCGGCTTCGTCAAACCGAGACTGCTCCGCGAGCGCCAGCACCTCCACCCCGTCAACGAGGGGGCGCCTCCGCTCATGCTGGAGCCAGCTCGCCACTCAACCCCCTGCCTCCCTCGAGGATAAGCCCCATGCCGTATTTCGCAGTCACCAAAGGTCAGGACGCCTTCGTCGAGTATGTGACGATCATTGAAGCGGACGATCCCCAACAGGCTCTCCAGCAAGCTCATTCGTCGAGCCTCTCACTCAACTGGCGGCCCAGCGGCTCCATCAGCGAGTTCGACCACTTCGAAATTTTCGACCACAGCATCGAGCAGGTCAACGCCAAGAGCATCGAAGAGGCTGAGGCTATCCATGGCAGCAGCGCCATTCGTACCGACGCGACCTGAGACTCTTCGCGGCGCGGCAGGGTGTGGGCACCATCCACACCCTGACCGTGAGCATCAGTCGGTCAACTTGTTGGCCGGCCAACTGAAGCACCGCCACAAGGGGGGGCCAGATGTCAGGTTTCATCGCTCCGCAACTGCTTCTCGCGACAACGTCTGCGCCCCACGGCGACGACTGGTGCTACGAACTGAAATACGATGGCTGGCGAGCCCAGATCCATGTGACCGCAGACGGCGTTCGTATTTTCACGCGGTCCGGCATTGACTGGACCGATCGATTTCCACGCCTCGCCAGTCAAATCGCCGCCAGTATCGACCAACCCTGTATTCTCGACGGCGAAGTCTGCGCGCTCGATGCATCCGGTCGGCCCGACTTCACCAGGCTATGTGGCCAGGTGCCAGCAAAGGGGACGCTCGACTTTTTTGCCTTTGACCTCATCGGTACCGGCTCGGATCTGCTGACGGACCTGCCCTTCAGGGAACGCCGAGCCAGGCTCAAAGCGATGGTAACAAGAGGGCCGGATGCGCTCCATTTGGTCGATCAGTTCGACCAACCGGACGACGTGCTGCGCTTCGCCCGTTCGAACGGCTGGGAGGGCATCGTCGCCAAACGGTTGAGTAGCCCGTATCGCTCGGCGCAACGCACCTCAGATTGGCTGAAGCTCAAGTGCAAACAACGACAGGAATTCTTGATCGCCGGCTGGCGACCTGATCCACAGACTGGCGCCATCAAGTCCCTCGTCCTCGCCACAATCGACGATGGAGAGTTGACCCTTCGTGGCTCCGTTGGCACTGGCTTCACCCACGCTCAACGCCGAGAATTGCCGTCCCGCTTCACGCCAAGCCACTCGCGCTCCAGTTCGTCCGACTGGTCCGGCTTCATCCCGCTCGAGCCCGAGCTGATCGCCGAAATCGAGTATCTCGAACTCTCGGGACACGGCATCGTCCGTCAACCTACCTTCCTCGGCCTGCGCTGCGACAAGGCTCCCGGGGACGTCGGCCTCGACCAGCCGACACTTTGACTTGGGCCAGGGGTCCGGCCCGGCTTGCGGTCGCTGTCCAGAACGATAGACGTCCTGGCACTCTGCTGTCTGCGCATCCTGCCCGCTCCGAACGATATCGAATAGCCAACATGAAAGGGCTTTCGATGTCCGAGGATATAGACTGGGAACGCGTCGGCTATGGACCGCCGATCAACTATTACTATCGCCTCCACTGCCTGTTGCGGCGACGCTCCAAGCTCATCTCGGCCGGCTACCACTACGGGCCATTGATCGATCGGGTTGAGCGGTTCATCGAGCGTGCCAGAACGGTGATCATCGCAGCCAATCGCGACAATCCCAACGCGCCATTCTAGGGCCGAGGCCGAGGCGTCGGTCGTCACCGTCAATCCGCTCGCCCGCAATTTCTGCACTGACCCGCTGAAGCTCACCCTGACCGCCACCTACGGCGGGACCAATTCAGGATGGCTTCATGCCCAAGAAATCGCCTTTGCGGATTACGCCGCCGGCCTCCATCGGTGATCCCCTCGACCTCAGTGCTCTCGGCCCCTTGTCCGTCGTGCCCCTGGTTCCGGAGGACGTCCTTGTTCGTCACAAGGCGCTGGTGCCCACCGACAATCGCTTTCGCGCCGCAGCGCGCCTTCTCCAGGCGTTGTGGCGTGAGGACCGTGAGCTGCCGATCGGTTCCTACGTCGATGCCGAGGGTAAGCGCGTTCGCCTGGGCAGCCGCATCACCGAGGCCGCCGGCAAGCGGGGCGTCAACCTCCTCACCCCCGAAATCGCTGCGCTTGTTCGTCGGGAGTGCGTTTACCGCGAGCTCGGCGCGATGATCGAAGTCGACCGGCTCCGTGCCAATCTCTTGTCCTCTATGCCATTGACGTTCAACGTGTTTTCGCCGTTGAAACTCGACCTCCGCCAGGCCACGCGGTTCATGGCCGAGCTGTTCCCAGGCCTCATGTCTGAAGTTCGGGCCATCAAGTTCGAGCATTCTCCCGGGCGCGGCAGCGCCGTGTACGTACGCGACTACAGTGCAGTCGACTTGGCGGTGTACGGCCTCAGTGCCGCGGGTCAGCGTGTCATGGTCGGTTGGGAAGTCAAGTACTCGGAGGGATCGTTCGAGCCCACGCCCAATCGGATCAGCGACCGGCAGCTCGCCATCACCGCCAATAGCGGCCTCTATCGCGACGCCGAGGATCCGACCCTGTTCCTCAACCCGCATCAACAGCTGACGCGCGAGCTCAACCTCTGCCAGGCGATCCTCGACCATGGCGACATCGATATTGGGCTGTTCGTCCTCGCGTCCCCGCGGCTCAATCACCTGACCCAGGCGATGGGCGAGAGCTTCGGCCAACTCCTCAACCCGCAGCAACCGGGCCGAGCCAGCTTCGTCTCGATCACCCTCGAACGCGTGCTCGAGGCGCTGGTCAGCATCGGCATGGTTGAGCACGCCCGGGCCCTGCACCGGCGGTATTTCGACTTTCACCTCGTCGATGGCGAGCTGGAGCTCGAGGCCAGCCTACCTGTGGCGAAGCGAAAATCTAGTGCCGCCGCGGATGCGGACGTGCAGCCCCAGATCGTAGCGCAGTGACGCCGTCAGCGCGGGCGCCCGTTTCGCCGGGTGCCTGCCCTCATCGGGGACCGTCATGACCACCATATCGTTCTCTCGGCTACGGTTCGCCCTGCAACACCTCTCGCTCACCGAGCAGGACTTCGTTGGCAAATGCCCTGCGGTCCAAAAGTTGCTGGAGCGTCAGCGGCGTCTTGATCGTTTGCAGCCCTTGGCCGACGAGGTGCAGTCGTCAACGAGCAACCAGGTCTGGTTCGCCGGCGTCGACCACCTGCGGCGCCGGCTGTCGGCATACGGCCTGCTGCAGTCACGGCAGATCGACCACTTCCTGCGCGCACCCGCGACGGACGCACAAGGCAACTGCGTTCGTCTCGTCATCCTGTTCAGCGCAATCGAGGCCGGCATTGCCGCCGATGTCGTCCTCGACGTCGCACTACACCTAGCCAAACTCAAACAACGCTGAGGAGAATGTGCGTGCGCAGATCCTATCTCGCCTTCATCGGAGCCTTCATCAGCTGGCTCATCTACGCCGGTGACCGAGCCGCAATTCATCGCTATGGCGGATGAGCCAGAAACGGTCGCCGGCCTGATCTAGCGCCAGCGTGAGCTGGATCGCATTCAGCTCGACGCCAAGGATGTCGATGCCGCCGACTCCGCACAAGGCATATCTGCTCTACGCGGGAGGGAGCATCACCTTGGAGGGACGCAGGACAGTGAGCTTCGTCACTACCTCACGGCGCCGATATCGAATCCAGCCGCCCCCATCGTGCGGCTACTCATCCTCGTTGCCACTACTCGAGCCTGGTCTCACGGCGTCCGCCCTGAGCATCATCACGATGACGATCGGCTTGCCTCAATCAGAGAAATAGGATGTCTATCAACATCATAATAGGCACTCGTTCAAGGCATCTTCCATGCGCTTCGCCGCCACAACTTTCGCCATCGCCATCGCCGCTTCCTTGATGATCGCGACGGACTCTGACGCTGAGGAAGTGAAAGGCACGATCACCAACTACATTTGCGGGGACAACTGTTACCTAACGATCACTCGTGAAGCGGGTGCGGAACTCACTGCCTTATGCGTCGCCGATGTTTGTGACCCATGGAACGCCAACGCTCCACCATCTACGCGCCAAGACTGCCGATTTACCTGATAGCGGCTGTCCGCCACCGGCGCTTTGCACTTTATCGAATATCTCCCCTCCGGGGAGATGTGCCCTCCGTCTGCACCTGCACCTGCTCTGTCCTCCTCTACTACCATCCTCCCTTACCTGATCTGTCCACGGCTCCTCCTCTCCAAGCGAGCGCCACCCGCCGCATCGTCACGACTGGCGAACCTGAACTTACTCCTGATCCCGCCTCCGCCGCAGGCAGCGGCAGCCTCTGCCGTCTGGCGCCAGTCGTCCTCCGCTTCCTTCATCAGCCCAGCAAGGCCGATGAGATCGCGCGGTAGCAATCCTACCGCACGCACGGCTCGCCCGTGCCCGCCGACGCCTGTGCCCACGTCTTCACGCTGCTTCGTAATCTGATCCTCGGCATGATGGGCACCATGCAGCGGACCTCCGCCCTATCATTGCTCGCCGAAACAGCACCCGCCAGCTTCGTCGACGGGCCGCGCCCCCGGCCCTCTGGCTATGTTGCGGACACCCTCGGCCTGGCCTTCTGGTCCCTTCATCACGCCGGCAGTTTCGACGAGGCTGTCACCATCGCCACCGGCATCGGCGGTACTGCCATATCGGCCGGGGCCGTCACGGGCATGCTGGCAGGGGCACGCTACGACTGTAGCGGGATTTCCAGTCGCTGGCTCAACCGCCTGGCCTGGCGCAACCATATTCGTGGTGTCGGCCACCAGCTGCTCGGGGCGGCTTCATGCTGAGACCCGCCACTCGGACCTCAGGACTTCGGCTTCCGCCCTGGTCGCAGCCTGGCCGGCGTTTCGTCATCGGCAACGCTCGCGAGCAGCTCGCTGGTCTCGATCATCAGCGCCTCTGACAGCTTATCCAGCACGTCAATTGTGGGATTTTCGGCCTGCCGTTCAATGCCGCCGACATAGGCTCGGTCGACGCCGGAATCGGCCGCCAGCCGCTCCTGGCTGAGGCCCCGCTCCACGCGCAGCCGACGCAGGTTTATCGCGAGGTTCTGCCGGGACTTCATGTCCCGACGCGACCATTCGACCGGCCATTAATCCACGGTCTATAGCCACAGCATTTATCGTCATTCGCATCTGCACCACGAAAGGGCATTCATGGGCAAAGTCTATTGGGCATTCCTCGGTATCTTCATCGCGCTCTTCATCTATGCCGGTGCCACCGGTAATTTCGGCATCATCCCGAAGCTGCCTTTCGACCTCCCGTTTGGCCGCCAAGTCCAGCCCACCGCCAACGTCCTCAACGCCCCGCTCATCTACCCGCAGATGACCGGTTCGGTTGGCGTCAGCGCGGCGCAGCTCGTCAAACGGCTCGAGCTATTCGACGCGAAGGTCACCTGGGAACGCTCGAACGACGAACGCGGGTGGGTCATGCGCTACACGATTCCCGTTGAGCTGACCGGCGTCATTGCGGAGGGGGCCATTCGCTTCAACTTCCTTGCCGACGCGAGCCAGGCCGGCATCACCGGCCCCGGCTTTCAGATCGTCGGCTGGGCGGAGGATGGGTACACGCTGACCCCCAACGAGATCACCATGATGATCGGCAACGTTGCAGCCGCCATGTACCAGGAGGGGCAGCTCTAGCAGCGGGTCCTGCGTCAGGGACCGCTTCATCCCGGTGTCACCAACAAGGCTCAAGACGCTACCGCTACTATGTCGAGCACCCTGATGCCGACGGTGCTGGAACGGATTCACTCCCGCGGTTGCGACTAAGATCGAGGGTGCTGTGATCACGGGGGTAAGAGGCGATGCTGTGCGCGTCCTCGAGGCGGGCGGTGGCGATAGCGAAGACGCGTCCGATTGGATTTCGCGTTGCCAATTTGCCGCTCCTTTAGCCAAGATGACAACCGCCAAGCCTGACCGTTTGACCCATCACTGCGATCATGGAAACCGGCAACGAGAGCTGGCGCTTTAACAACCGTTGCTCATCTCGCGTCCACCAAGGCCCTAAGGGACCGGCGCCAATCCCAACAGACGGGTCGCGATTGGGCGCGACAAGGGGGTCATTGTTGGAAGGCATTTGACACCCCTAGCGTGCGGTTAACAACTGCTGACCTGCCGAGTGGCAATTTCGCATAAAGTTTGCCTGCAATTCTTCCGAACGAGCAATTGCGGGTTGGCACAGTCGGTCCAAACAGGGGGCCGACATGCGGATTTGGACAATCATCACGACCGTGCTCATGCTAGCCGATACAAGCGCTGCTGGGGCAGCAAGCTTGGATTTCTCCAACGCCGCGTTTGCGCCCGCCGTTGGGGAGGCTACGATTCCGATCGGTCACTACGAGTTCTGCAAATCTTATCCAACTGAGTGCGGCTTGAACCGGATATTCATCAAAGCTGTTGGACTGACCTCGGAGGCATGGGAGGAGCTTATCGCGGTCAACAACAGGGTAAATACTACGGTGCGCCCAATAACCGATGATGACCTCTACCGGATGGCAGAGTATTGGGCATACCCACAAGGTGCGGGTGACTGTGAGGATTTTGTTCTAGAGAAGCGACGGCTGTTGGCGCAGTCGGGGTGGCCGGAGAGTGCACTGCTGATCGCGGTTGTTCGAAAAACGGACGGGGAAGGACACGCCGTGCTAATGGTACGAACGGATCGAGGTGACCTCGTGCTCGACAATCTGGTCGGAGAAATCCATGTCTGGAACGAGGCACCGTACACGTTCCTCAAACGTCAAGATCAAGCCGATGCCGGTGACTGGGTCGATCTGCGCGACGACCGGATCATTGTCGTCGCTTCGACGCACTAGCAGGTCGAGATGTGGTGCATGATCTCCTGGCCTGTGCCGGTCCGTGGGAGCGAGGCACGCCGGTCAGCATGGCGGCCATTGTCCCGTCCTTTTTGATGAGGGAATGGTATGCCACCGCCCCCAGATGCAAGGCGATTAGGAACACAAGGATCCAGACCAGCAGCCGGTGCATAGCTTGCCACGGGAGTTCCGGAAGCCATCTCAAACGGGGTAGGGACGCAACGCCGAACAGCGGGCTACGAGGGGCGAACGCCGCCGGTCGGTAGCTGAGCCAACCAGTGATAGAAACCGCCAAAACATTGGCGTACAACAGAAACTGCAGCACACCGGCCGCGATTCCCGACTTACGAACGGAACGAGTGATCATCCTGAGGCCCAGACGGGCTAGGAGGATGGCGAAAAGCACAATACCGACGGAAAGATGCAGGGACAGCCACTCGTAGCTTCCCGTTCCACGGCCCATGAACAGCAGTGCGATGACGGTTTGCGGCAAGATCAGCAGAACGGTCAGCCAGTGGAGGAGACGAACTTGCCAACTCCATGGAGGTTTCATTGCGTCTGGATGAAAGTTCGCCAACCGATGTCCTGCTAATAAAACGGCATTGGCCTATCATCGTACCGGGGGCACCGCCCTACAGTCCACAGCCATTTGTGCGAGCAGATGCAGAACGACGCCCGCTCAAACGGTTTCATTTGCCGACCCGCACGGCCGGTGATCGTGCTCCGCACGCCAAAGGGTGGTCTTGCCCGAAAGGAACGAAGGAAGGAAGGAAGGAAAGAAAGCGACCCCTAAATCCACGACTGCCAAAAAGCCTGCTGGGAGAGCGTTTCGCACGGCATGAGTGTGTATCTTATGATTGCCTTGCCATCTTGTTGGCGGGGTTAGAGCGCTTACGATCCGTCCAAGGGACTGACTCTGGGGGCATAGGTGATTTGGTTTGCACTTTTTGCTGCACTTACGCTCGCCGGCCTAGCGACGCCCGCCGCCGCGCATCCGCACATCTACATCGATGCCAAAGCGACCATAGTTTTTAACGATGCCGGCGAACTCTCTGAGATTAAGAGTTCCTGGACCTTCGACGAGGCTTTCTCGGTCTGGCAGATCCAGGGGCTCGACACCAACAATGATGGCATCCCCTCATCGGAGGAGATGCAGGAACTCGCCGACGAGAACATCAAGGGTCTCGCCGAGTATAACTTCTACACCTCGGCCGGCGAGACCGCTGCGTCGCTACCCTTCACCTCGCTGGGCGGGGCCAAATTCGTCTTCGCGGACAACCGCTCGACGCTGAGCTTCGGTATCGCCCCTGAGAATCCGTACCGGATCAAGGACAAGCTCGAAATCGCCATTGCTGATCCCGAGTACTATGTGGCGATCAGCTTCAATGCCCCAGCCGACGTTACGCTAGTAAATGCGCCGGCGGGCTGTGCTGTGCATATGGAGCCGCCCCGTGAGTTGTCGCCCGACCTACAAGCGCGGTTGTTCGATCTCTCATCCGGCGTGACGCAACTGCCGCCTGACCTCGAGGCCGCTGTGCGGGGCTCGCAGGGCGCTATTGTTCTCGATTGTGCAGGTGCCGCGCCGCCCAAGGAAACCGCTGCACTCAAAGCCGTGACGAAGGTGGCGGAGGCCAAGCCGGCCCTGCCGTTCGGCGGACCGCCGCCGGAGCCCGGGTTCAAGCTGCCCAGGACCGACTTTCTCGGCTGGGTCTCGCAAACGCAATCCGATTTCTACCAGGCGCTCACGGTCGCGCTGGGCAAGCTCAAAACCGATTTTACCGCCTTCTGGGTGCTGGGCGGGCTCAGCTTCCTCTACGGTGTGTTCCATGCAGCCGGCCCAGGCCACGGCAAGGTGGTGATCGGCTCGTACTTGCTGGCTAACGAGCGACAGGTGCGGCGCGGCATCGGGCTCAGCTTTGCGGCGGCGATGATGCAGTCGCTGGTGGCGGTGGTTTTCGCGGGTGTCGCGGCGGCGATCCTCGGGCTTTCGAGCGGTACCATGAACAACGCCATCGGCTGGATCGAGAAGGCGTCATACGGTCTGGTGGCACTGCTTGGTCTATGGCTGATCGCGCGGAAGGTCTTCGGCTGGGGCAGCCACTCGCACGACCACGGGCCAGACTTAACGGCCAAGGCGCATCAGCACCTGCATGCCGGCGAAGCGCAGAAGCACGCGCTGCTTAACGAACGCGGCCAAGGTTTTTTCTCCCGCTCGCCCCTGCAGCCGGCAGGCGGGCCCTCGCTCGATACCTACGGCCGGGTGCCGGGCAACACGCATTATGGCCACGACCACGGCGATCAGGATAATGACCATGGTCGCGGCCACTATCACGTAGTGACGCCAGAGCATACCGACGGCGATTGGCGCGAGCAGCTTGGCGTGGTGCTCGGTGTCGGCCTCAGGCCCTGTTCCGGTGCACTGGTGGTGCTGGTGTTCGCGCTCAGCCAGGGCATCCTGCTGGCGGGTATCGCGGCGGTGTTCCTGATGGGTCTCGGCACGGCCATCACAGTGTCAGCTCTGGCCGTTCTCGCCGTCGGCGCGAAGGGCTTTGCGACGCGCTATCTCGGGGCCGAGGGTAAGCTCGGCAGCCGGCTGGTGTGGTGGGCGGAACTCGCCGGCGCGCTCGGGGTGTTTGCGTTCGGCGTGGTGCTGCTGCTTGCAAGCGTTTAGTACCCAACGGCAAGGTAAGGCCTGAGAGCTGAACTTCTTTTCTGCGACGATCAGCTCTCAGGCCTGTTTGGCGCTTTCATCGTTGACTGGTGCGATGGAACGGTCGGCGAAATGAAACACAGCTACCGAGGTGCATTCGAAACGGAAGACGCTCCAATCATTGCCCAGGGTCGCGCTTTCAACGCGACGCTTAGACGAGGCTATCGGCTCAGAAGTGGTCTCTAGACTAGCGTTCAAAAGCGGTTTCCGGTCTGGGACTGGCCGGCCCGAGGTCGGCTCGTTTTGCCGACAGGTCTTTAACCACGGCTGAACCGCCCCGGGTTTGCCGGAGGCCGTTTCGTTTGAGTCACGCCGCCATGTCTGGTTCTTCCAGCATGGCGTAGTAGCGTTCCTCGGCTTCGGCCGGCGGGATGTTGCCGATGGGCTCCAAGAGCCGGCGTTTGTTGAACCAGTCGACCCAGGTCAGTGTGGCGAACTCGACGGCCTCGAAGCTTCGCCACGGTCCGCGTCGATGGATGACTTCCGCTTTGTAGAGGCCGTTGATCGTCTCTGCGAGAGCGTTGTCGTAGGAATCTCCGACGCTGCCGACGGAGGGCTCGATGCCGGCCTCGGCCAGGCGCTCGGTGTAGCGGATGCTGACATATTGGGACCCTCTGTCGGAATGGTGCACCAGGCCGCCGCGATGAACAGGCCGCCGTTCGTGCAGGGCCTGTTCGAGAGCATCGAGAACGAAGCTCGCGTGGGCCGTCCTGCTCACCCGCCAGCCGACGATGCGGCGGGCATAGGCGTCGATGACGAAGGCGACGTAGACAAAGCCCGACCAGGTGCTGACGTAGGTAAAGTCCGAGAGCCAGAGCCTGTTCGGTGCCGGAGCATGGAAGACCCGGTTCACATGGTCACGCGGACATGGCGCCGCCTTGTCCTGCACCGTCGTCCGGATGGCCTTGCCGCGGATGACGCCGTGAAGGCCCAGGTCGGCCATCAGGCGTTCGACGGTGCAGCGCGCGACGCCGAAGCCCTCGCGCAGCATCTGCCGCCAGACCTTGCGCGCGCCATAGACCTCGAAGTTCTCGGCGAAGACGCGCTTGATCTCAGGCTTCAGCGCAATATCCCGCTTCGCCCGCGCAGACAGCTTCTCCGGATCGGCGTGCTTGGCAACGTGGTCGCGGTAGGTCGACGGGGCGATCGGCAGAACCTTGCAGATCGGCTCGACCCCGTGGACCTCGCGGTGATCGTCGATGAACGCAATCATCGTTTGAACGGGCGGTCGAGCTCCGCCTGGGCAAAATACGCGCTCGCCTTGCGCAGGATCTCGTTGGCCTGCCGAAGCTCCCGGTTCTCCCGCTCCAGGGCCTTCAGCTTCGCCGCCATGTCCGTCGGCACACCGGCCCGCTTGCCGGCATCAATCTCGGCCTTCTTCACCCACTCGTTCAGCGTCTGGCCTGTGCAGCCGATCTTGGACGCGATCGACATGATCGCCGCCCAGCGAGAGGGATGTTCATGTTCGTGATCCAGCACCAGCCGCACGGCTCGCTGGCGCACCTCCGGGGAAAACTTGTTCGTCGTCTTGCTCATGATGGCTCCACCTTCTCAGGAGTTGGAGCCTCCGGCAAACCCGGGGCGGTTCACGGCCGCCCTATGGTGTCGGCTCAATCGGTGCCTCGACATGCTTACCCTCATGCGGCCCCTGTCGCTCCTGCTAGTTCTCGCGGCTGCCCTGACCCTGCAGGCATGTTCCTCGATCGGAATTCCCCGCGACAAGCTGCCACTATCGCCGGCGGCCACCAGGGCGTTGGCCTCTCTCGGCACGACCGCCGCCACCCCGATGCTGGTTCGGATATTCAAAGAGAGTTCCGAGCTCGAAGTCTGGAAACCGGACGCCACTGGTACATACCGTCTCTTGAAGACCTATGCGATCTGCAAATGGTCGGGCGCGCTCGGTCCAAAAATCAGGGAAGGCGATTACCAAGCACCTGAAGGCTTTTACAGTGTCACTCCGGGGATGATGAACCCGCAGTCTAAGTACTATCTTTCATTCAACACCGGCTTTCCGAACAAGTACGACCGGGCCTATGGACGCACCGGGACGAACCTGATGGTCCATGGCGACTGCAAGTCGGTTGGCTGCTATGCGGTAACCGATGATCAGATCCGCGAGATATACGCGCTCGCCCGTGAAAGCTTCGCGGGTGGCAATCCTCGCTTCCAGTTAGAGCTCTTTCCGTTTCGGATGACCGACGATAACCTCGCGCGGTACACGGCCAATCCGAACATCGAGTTCTGGCGGAACCTTAAGGAAGGTTACGACGAGTTCGAGCGCTCGAAACGGCCGGCGACCGTCGACGTGTGCGGGGGCCGGTACGTTTTCAACTTCAAGAACATGACAGGGGGTGTCCTTGAGCCGATGGAGGCGTGCCCCAGCCAGCCGGCGACGAGCTTAACGAGCTAACTCCGCACCAACTCTACCACCCCGACTGAACGATACCGGGTCACGAACGGTGAACTGCACCGGAAAGCGGAAGTTGAATTGCTCATCTTTGGCGTGGTGGGATCATGCTCGATTTATTCGGTGGCTCGGGAAGTACTCTGAGCGCAGCCGCACGCTAAAGCGGGCGCGGGTACCTCATCGAGTATGATGCGATTTACTGCGACACCACCGTTGGAGCTGCAGGTGCCAGTGCCCCTCGTCCATCAGCCCAGCCGACCGTTGCCGCGCATAAGCGCGATGAAAAGGACGCCCCCGACGAGTCCGGTAATGATGCCAATGGGCACGTCTAGCGGCGGGATGATGATCCGAGCGGCCATATCTGCCAGAACGAGGAATAGAGCCCCGCCCAAGGCAGAGAGCGGCAGCACCCGTCGATAGTCGCCACCGACTGCTAGCCGAACCACATGCGGGATCATCAGTCCAACAAACGAGATGATGCCGGAGAACCCAACGGCTGCCCCGGTGAGTACTGCGCAGACGACGAAGACGATGATGCGAAACCGAGCGGCGGGCAACCCAAGCGCCGTGGCGCTCTCGTCCCCAAGTATCATTGCATTGAGGTTGCGAGCATTGAACATCAGGTAGCCGCCACACGCCACCAGCGCCAGCAGTGGAAACGAAAGCTGTGCCCATTCGGCCAGGCCCAGTCCACCGAGCATCCAGAAAATCACCGTGTGGGCCGCGCGCGGATCGCCAAGGAAGATGCCGAGGCTGCCGAGCGAGGTGATGACGAACGAGACGGCGACGCCGGTCAGAACCAGCCGGCTGGCATTGGTGGCATTAGCGAAGTTAGCCACACCAACAACGATGGCGGTGGCCAGCAGCGCCCCAACAAAGGCAAAGAGCGGCACGGTGACGGGGCCGAGGAACATCCCCGTATGCAGCAGCACTATGATCGCCCCGAGTGCTGCGCCTGACGAAATGCCGAGCAGATGGGGATCAGCCAGGGGGTTGTGGGTCACCGATTGCAGCGCCGCCCCGACCAGCGCCAGGGCCGCCCCGACCATGGCACCCAGGATGACGCGCGGGAGGCGGACCTCCCACACGATGCTGTCCCACCCCGCCGACCACGTCTGCTCGACGCTGCCGGGACCACGTGGTTGAGCACTACGCTCCACACCAGCTCGAGGGGGATACCAACCGCTCCGATGCTCACGGCGAGCATCAGGACGAAGACAAGCGCTAACACAAGGCTCCCCACTACCAGCGGCAGGTTGTGGATTAGCGCTTGGCGCGATCCCTCCGTGAGGTGCTTGTGAGACATGCCTCAGGTGCCCGGATGGAAGGCCGCGGCGAGACGCTTGATGGCCTCAACATTGCGTGGCCCAGGAGTCGCCTCGACATACTCCAGCACCACGAACCGATCGTTCTGGACCGCCGGTATGTCCTTGAAGGCCGGACTGTGTTTCATGAAGGCGATCTTCTGTTCGGCGGTTACATCACCATAGTTGACGATGACGACCACGTCCGGATCGCGCTCGATCACCGCTTCCCAGCCGATCTCGACCCAGCTCGAGTTGACGTCGTCGGCAATATTGGTGCCGCCCGCTGCCTCGATCAGCGCGGTAGGGATGGCGTAGCGGCCGGCGGTGAAAGGCTTGTCCTCACCAGAGTCATAGACAAAGACCTTGGGCGGTGCATCAGTCTTGCCCAGTGTTGCCGCTAGGTCGGCCAGTTCCGTCTTGTATCCATCGACCAGTGCCACCGCCCTCTCCTCGACGCCGAATATGCGGCCGAGGTTGAGCAGGTCAGTGTACATGTCGTCCATGGACGCCTTGGCCTTCTCCATGATGTGGATACAGCTCTCGGTCAGTTCGTAGACCTCAATATCGAACTGGCCGAGAGTCTCCGGCGTCACCTCGCCGCCGACCGTCATGCCGTAGTTCCAGCCGGCGAAGTAGAAGTCGGCATCGGCGCCGAGCAGCAACTCTTTCGTCGGGTAATTGGTCGAAAGCTCCGGCAGCTCCTGTCCGCCTTTGCGCAGCTTCTCGTCCATCGTCTTCCAGTCGGAGACGCCGGTATAGCCCACCATATGGTTGGTGAGGCCGAGCGCCAGCATCATCTCGGTGAGGTTGGAATCATTCGAGATGGCCCTGGTCGGCGCCGCATCGAAGACGACGTCGCGGTTGCAGCTCTTGACCGTCACCGGAAAGCCGGAGGCAGTCGCACCGGTGGCGAAAAGAGCGGCCAAGACCCCAAGGATAGGCAGTAGGCGCATGAACTGTGCTCAGGTTGTCGTATCGTTGAGATGGAAGGAGAAGCGTGGCCGGCCGGTAGTCGGGTGACTGTCGATGGCGCTTTCGACCGCAAAGGTCTGGCGGATGGTATCGGGGGTGAGCACGGTGAACGGAGCGCCAAGCTGCGCCTGGCGCCCGCGATCGAGCACCAACACCCGGTCGGCGTAAGCCGAGGCCAACGCCAGGTCGTGCAGGGAGACGATCACAGTGGTGGGCAAGGCCGACAGCAGCGCCAGCACTTCGAGCTGGTGTTGGATATCGAGGTGGTTCGTGGGCTCGTCGAGAATGAGAAGGTCGGGTTTCTGCACCAAAGCCCGCGCGATCATCACCCGTTGCTTCTCACCTCCCGACAGCCATGCAAGGTCGCGGCGAGCCAGTTCAGTCAAGTCCAGCAGCGCCAGAGCATCCTGGACAGGCGTATAGTCCCGCCCGCTGAACCGGTGGAGATGGGGGAGTCGGCCGAGCTCAATGATCTCTTCGACGGTGAGGCCGAAATCCGATGCCGGTTCCTGCAGCACGGTTGCGACGCGCCGGGCTAACGCCTTCGGCTTGGTTGTCCAGATGTCCTCGCCATCCACAGAGACGCGGCCGGCCATAGGCCGGTGGAAGCGGTAGAGACAGCGGAGAAGGCTGGACTTGCCAGCGCCGTTCGGACCGACGACTGCCAGCATCTCTCCCGGCTCGACGGCAAAGCTGAGCCCTTCGATGATCGGCATGTGGCGCGATGGCCCCCAGCTCAGGTCCTCGACGACGAGATGCGCCGGTCTACCGCCCACGAGACGTCGGGCTAGCTCCATCGGGGGCCTCCGCCGATAGGCAGGGCAGTCCGGACGAACGGATCAGGCGAGATGCTGCGATGTGGTTGTCGAGCGCCATCTTCGTTCCCCTCGGCACACCCCGGCCGGGTTGAAAGGATTGTCGATGGCAGGTCTCCTGACTTGCGGATCGATGCGCCTCCGACCCTTCCCGGCTCCCGCCAGTGGCTAATCGGAAGAACTAACCGCTTACAGTTGCGGGGGCAGTCACGGTTTTGCGCCCTGATGGGTACGTCGCACCGTGTTCCCTTTTAATCCCCGTTGGTTTGCGGCCGCCGGGGAACCTACGACGATTCCTTATCGTCCGGTGGCGCCGCCAATGTCAACGGTTCAGGTAAGACTGACATCCACGCTTCAGGTGGACCACGATCTCTTTGCGCTCGATCGCGTTGACGACGAGACTCCGCCGATGCTCGCGCCTCCATTCAGCCACGCCGATAATCGCGAGATCTTATCAGCAGAGCCCCCTCGGGTAGCGGCGAGTCGCAGCTGCGCGAGAGCTTGGTGCTACGCCGGCTTAGAAGGTTTGCCAGTTGCGTGACTCATGCTAGCTTGGAAGCGGAGGCCAACGCCAGTGTTCCGGGTGCTACACATCGCTATTCTGCTCCTGCTGCTTCTTGCGACTGGTGCGTCGCGGAGCGCGGAGGCCGAGGTTTGTCACGGATCGATTACAGCCTCGGCATCGGAAGGCGTCCTTCAATCGTCGGCGGTCCTTGCCACCAGCTCAGCAGGTGCTGCCATTTGGGCCGATGCCACGACAGTTTCGTCAGGCCACTGCCTTCCGGAGTTCGTTGCCAGCGCAGCATACGTTGCACTCCAGCCTTCAGATGTAGGTACGTTTGACGTTGCCGAGGTACCTTACGGCCACGGACTAGTGGTCTCGCCGGAACCACAGCCTCCTCGAAACTAGCCCTTTTGCTCAGAACGCGTCTCGCCGCCCGGCTGTGCCGGGGGTGATACCTCACGCAATGGGACGACGAAATATGCGAAAACTTACTAATGGCGGCCACCCAACAGGGCCAGCTCTAACTCGACGTGTAATGATGAAGGGCATGCTTGCCGGGGCGGCTGCCTCAGCGCTGCCGGCGACCGCGATGGGTGCCCCGCTTGACCCGAAGGTGATGAAGCAGGCCGAACTCGACTATGGGCCGCTGCCGGACGAGACATTTCCCATCCCCGCGGTTGACTTAGCGACCCTGGACCCCGTGCACTTCCGCCGCATAGTCAATGATCCGACAGGAGAGCCACCTGGAACGGTAGTCGTCGATACACACCATCGCATCCTATTTTTGACCCTCCGCAACAAGCGGGCGGTTAGGTATTCGATCGGCGTCGGTCGCGCGGGCTTCACTTGGTCCGGTCGAGGTGAAATCAAGTTTAAGAGGGCTTGGCCGGTCTGGACCCCGCCGTCCGAGATGATCGCTCGGCAGCCGGAGCTGGAGCGGTACCGTGCTGGCATGCCACCGGGTCTCGACAATCCACTCGGGGCGCGGGCGCTGTACATCTTTCATGACGGGGCTGACACCCTGTACCGGGTGCACGGAAGCAGCGACGTTGGGTCCATCGGCAACGCTGTATCAAGCGGCTGTGTTCGGCTTTTGCAGCAGGATGTTATCGATCTCTATGCGCGCATAAGCGTCCCCGCGCCGATTATTGTGAGCTAGTGCAATGCTGAAGGGGCTAAAGCACTTCACAACGGCTTTGCCGCAGCGCGACACCCGACGGGTCGGCATCACATTGCTCAGCTTGGCCGGGGCCCTAATAGTTCTCGCGCTCGTCGGCTTGCTCATGGCGGTGCCATTCTTGGTACGCCGCGACATCCCGTCAGGCGAAATTGTGGAACTGGGAGACCTGCGGGCAGCGAGCAAGGTGGTCATCCAAACTGATGGCGGGTACCTGCTCACTCTCCAGTTCACCGACAATCGGGGCTTCGCAGTCGATCCGGAGACGCTGCGGGTTGCGTTGACGATGGATGGGCACTCAATGGAGCCGGAGACCGTGCCGCTACAGCGAACAACTGAGGGTGAGTATCGCGCGAAAGGTCAGTTTACCATGAATGGCCGCTGGCGCTTCGGAGTCACTAGCGAGCGCGGGGCTATGGATGTGGTGGCGAATTATGCCCGATCGTTTAGCGATCCGTAGGGCTCTTTCTGAGCATTTGCTCTTCCGGTCGACGCTCCGCAGGCCCGTTGCGGTTCCGTAGCGGGGAAGAGCGCGTAGGTCGGTTACCCGTCTACGCGCTGGCCGGCCTGGGCACCGTGGTTCCGGTCGGCGAGAACTGACGCCGAACTGCGCAGCGGGCCGGCCCCGGTTCGGCGCGATAGTCGCGCAGCCGAGGGCTCACGTCATTCGACAAATTCATCGAGTATCGCCTGCGTAAAAGGCGCCAGCAACATGGAGCATCCATTGTCAACGTACTTCAGTTACCCCTTTCGTCATGCTAGGTGGCGACATGCCCTTTGTATTGCGTTGGCCACCTCACTGGTTATCTCATTTGGGGCTGTACACGGTCAATGGAGCGACATGCACCGGTGGAACAGAGCGACAGCTGACGCCTCCTTCGTTTTATTGGCAATAACACTGAGTATCGGGCCGATCTCACAATTATTTTATCAATTGCGATTCCTTATCCCCTTCCGTCGCGAGCTAGGTATTTACGCCGTCGTGCTAGCCGCGATCCATACAGCGATAATCCTCGGTGGCTGGGTTACCTGGGACTTCCTGCGCCTGTTCGGCTTCGAATTTCACCGGGGTCTCGGTCGCTACGTTATGGTCCAACACGGTTTCGGACTTGCAAATGCAGTTGGTGTGATGGCGCTGGTTTATGGGTTGGTCCTTGCGCTGACGTCGTCTGATCGTCTTGTCCGCCTGCTGGGCGGACCTGTTTGGAAATTTGTGCAACGCGCCTCGTATGTTCTCTGGGCACTGGTGATCATTCACACCGGATACTTTTTGTTCGTGCAGTTTCTTGATTATCACCGCCAGACGCCGGCGCCGAATCCCCTTCAGCCCTGGTACCTGATATTGATCAGCCTAGTGCTAGCTCTGCGCATTGTTGCTTCGTTGCATTTATGGAACGCGACACGCAAGCAGGCAGTCGGGAGGCAATCTAGACCAACTTGACTTGTAGTGTTTAGGCCCGCCTCTATAGTCTCGGAGGCGCCTGGTTCTGGTTCAGAACCGAAGCGGCCAGTCACGCGAACGTCCGCAACGCCGATGCTACATGGAATCGTCCTGTCATTGTCGAGAGGACGCATCCACGCTTCGGAGCAGCGGTTCTGGTCCCGCAGGGGCGAGGTGCTGGTGCGAAATCATCCAGTCCAAGAGTATGTGCCGCAACAGATCCTGACGTGAATGGAACTCTGTTCCGCGAGCCACTCGCAACTTGTCGATGGCATCGACAAGACTCTGGTCGACTCGTACCGTAATCCGATCGGACATTGGCCACCCCAAATTGTGCACTGCGCTAATTTGTACCCGCTACCGGCACTGGCGGGCAACACGAGGGGCTGTAGGTCGGCGAAATCATGGCTCCCCCCTGTGAGCGGCGGCTGATTTGTCAGATCAGCGCAACACAACCAACGGATTCCGCGCCGTTCGAGAAATCTGGCTGCTCGCCGAGTGGCGTAGACCGCAAAATCGGGTAAGCTGGCAACCCATGTTCAAATGGTTGCAATACTTGGCAGTTGTGCTCATCGTCTCGCTTGTTGGGTTGGCGAGTGCGGGAGAGGTAGGCTATGGCTCGCATTCGGCTCCTCCTAGCATCGATGCTGTGGCGAACTGGCAGCCTGATGCGCAATGTGAAGAGTGCCTGGGCCACGAAGCTGCCACTTGTACTGAGTCATGTGCGGGGTCACTGCATCCTGAACACCAGCCAGGCATGGCCTTTTCGGGCGGCACAGATGTATTCCCGAGGTCTCTAGAAGACGATCTTCTCGAGGGTCGGCGGTCACCGCCACGCCTAACCCCTCCTATCGCCTAGTCGCTCCGGTTTTTGATTTCACGAGCCGGCGATACGACCGGGTGCGCTCTTGCCTTGGCATTGTTCCCTCTCGGCGTACACACAGGCTTGCCATACCAACTGCATCCGCCCTCGGCGGCCTCCACTCATGGAGATCACAATGCGCCTCAATAGACGCAACTTCGTTCTGTCAGCTGGGGCCCTGAGCCTCACCCTTGGTGCTCCAACAGCTTCGCGTGCCGCGGGCGATACGATCTGGGATGCATTCGGCAAGAACCGCACCGTGCAAGATGCCGACATTGACGGCAACACAGCTACGGCCAGAAGCCTCGTAGATGCCGTCGAACCGATCCTTAGCTTAGACACGGCCTACAATCTGCAACGTGCCATTCAGAACTATGAGGCGTTCGTTGCGGCAAACGGCAACTGGGAGCCGCCCCCGCGAGAAGCGTTCGGCTTACAGCTCGGCGAGTCGCGTCGGGCCGTGGCGGCGCTGAAGCGGCGGCTGATGATTAACGGGGACATGGAGCTCGAGAAGCGGGTAAATGACCAGTTCGACGAAAAGCTTGATGCCGCAGTGCGACTTTTCCAAGCGCGCCACGGCCTCAACATTAACGGCCACGTTGACGAAGCGACATTTTATGCGCTTTCGGTGCCAGCCGACTATCGCCTGAACCAGCTCAGACTGAACGCGCAGCGCATCGAGTTCTGGGCCTCGGCGCTTAGCACCCGCTATGTCGTCGTCAACATCCCGGCGGCAACTATCGAGGCTGTTGAAGGCGCCCAGGTGGTGCAGCGCCATACTGCTGTCGTGGGGAAGGCCGATCGGGCTACCCCCATCCTAAACTCCAACATTCATCAGGTGAAGTTCAATCCATACTGGACGGTGCCCAAAAGCATTATACGAAACGATCTGATCAAATACATGAACGAGGATCCGGAATACCTGACCAAGTTCCGTATCCGCATTTTTGATGCCAAAGGCAATGAGCTTCAGCCAACTGATATTGATTGGTCGACCGAAGAGGCAGTTCAGTACACCTTCCGACAGGATCCCGGCGCCGACAACTCGCTCGGAAGATGCAAGATCGACTTCTACAACAAATACGATGTGTACATGCATGACACGCCGTTGAAGGGTCTGTTTGGCGAGAATGCCCGTTTCTTTTCGTCCGGCTGCGTCCGGGCAGAGAACATTGACGCTTTGGTGGTCTGGCTGCTGCGGGACAATGGTGACTGGGACCTGCCCAAGGTGCAGGCTGGGTTCGAAAGTGGTCTGCGCGATGACGTGAAGTTGAAGGTGCAGGTGCCCATCCACACGACCTATATTACCGCGTGGGCGAACCGGCAGGGAACGGTGAGCTTTCGCGACGACGTTTATGGGTTCGATGCGGCGGGGAAGGTTACATTTGCTGAGGCCTGAGTGCGGTCCAGCACCTAGACCGAGCTTTGGTGAGGACCGAAACAGCCGACCCGAGGTTGGGGAGCGCAACGTGACGTCGGTGGAGCACCATGCTGCGGGTACAAGGCAGCCCATAAGAGGTCTCAGCACCCCTCAGCAATGCAACTTGCTAACCTAATTGGGCGGGACGAGCAGGCTCAAGCTCCAGAGCTTTGCCAGTGTCTCCCGGTTATGTACCACCGCTGGGGCTGTAAGGCTCGTCCTTCGGCCTGGCACTTCTTGCCACGAGTCGCTAGCTGTTGGCCGACAAAGTGGGAAGCTCTAGCGGCCGACGTCTCCTGGTGGCGGGCACAATGGGGGCGACGCTCAGATGGAGAAAGGGGCGCCGTGGCGCCCCTTTCATATTCCTATTTCGGCTGTTCGGCCAGCCAGGCAAGCATATCTGCGATCTCTTGCTCCTGGGCCGCAATGACCTTCTGAGCCATACCCTTGGCCCATTCGTCGTCGCCGTACTGAAGTTCTGCCTTGGCCATGTCAATGGCGCCCTGGTGATGCGGGATCATGCTGCAGACGAACGCGACATCGATATCCGTGGCCATGCCGCCAGTCATCATGTCGTTGTTCATCTGGTCCATGCCAGCCATCAGCGCAGTGTGCGCCTCGTCCATGGTCATTGACCCGCCCATGCTCGGCATGGACATCTCGCCGCCGCTGCGGCAGATGTCGGGAAGAGTGGAAGCGGCCGGCTCTTGACCCATGCTAGACATGTCGTGTCCCGGCATGGCGTCCTGCGCCTGCGCTCCGGAGGCAATGCCGGCCAGCGTAAGCGCGAGGATAAGGGTGCGATTGATCTTCATTAATCCGTTCCTTCTTGGTTGAGTTAGTGCTCGGAAGTGCTTCCCATCGGCTTCAAACATGAACCGGTGGGCGCTTCTCCCTTCGGCGGTCGATCAATATAGAACGGCGGCCAGTAAGGGCGTCCGGCATTGGCATGGTGCGGCGAAATAGTACCAACGGTGCGGAAAAAGATAGGTTCCTCTGCGCCAAGCGCCGCCACGCATAATCCGGCCGAACAACACTGCGTTTCGGATTTTTGCGGAACGCAATGGTGAGAACTAGCCTCGCAGGCTTCCGGTATCGGTTCGGCCGTAGCGTGATGTGCCGCCACGCTGAAAAGCAGGGAGATGGCCAGCATGAAGGCCGTCAAAGAAGTGCGCGCCACGTTCATTCGAGATCGAGCAAATAGGTGGCGATACCACTGAGGTGTTCGGTCAGCAGGAATTTGGTCGAACCGTGCACCACCTCAACCATCGAGCCCCCGACAGCGTCGCCATCCGGAAGGATGCCGGTACGCAGCATGGCGATGAGGGACTCCCTCGTATAACCACGCTCCCGGAGGGCTTGTGGCGTAATTGGCGGGGAGTTTCCTCCGTCCATCATTGTTGGATCACCGGCGAGCGCCGCTTCCGCTGATAGACCGCCCGCAACATTTCGAGGCGTGTGACAGGCACCGCAGTGGGCCGGACCGTTGACGATGTAACGGCCCAGGTTCCAGGCCTTGCTTTTGCTGGCCACCGGCAGATAGGTGGCGGGCTGTTCAAAGAGGCTCTTCCAAAGCTTCAGCCCTTCCCGCACATTGAAAGGAAAGCCGACCTCATGTTGCTGTGATGGCGTCTCTACGGCTGGCAACGCTTGGAGCGCCGCCCACAGGTCGGCTAGGTCCCGATCAGTGAGTGTTGTGTAGAACTCGTAGGGGAAAGCCGGGTAATAGGGCTGGCCGCTCGGCGAGACGCCCTGGCGCATCGCCCGTACGAACTGCGGGAAGGTCCAACCGCCCAAGCCGGCTTGCGGATGCGGCGTGAGATTGGGCGCAAAGAAGTTCCCAAATGGCGACGCGAGAGCCGATCCACCGCTAAAGGACGGTTTTCCGCTACTGGTATGGCACGCGACACACCCTGACAGACGCGCCAAATACGCGCCACGCTTGGTATCGCCTTCAACGGCGGCGACCGTCAGAGGCGGGGGGAGCGGCCAAAATGCTAGCACACTCAGCCCGCCCACAAGCAGGACAACCAGGCAGAGTGTAAAGATCACCAGAGTTCGCATTCGTTACCGCCTAAAGGCCGCATGGCAGGACGAACACGTTGCGGTGATGTCTGCGAAAATCTCTGCCGGTTGGCGGGCCATTCCCGCCGAAGCACTGTTTTCAACGCTGCCAACCACCACGGGGTCAGTGCCCATTTGATGCCCGTCGTGCATCTGCATCTTTGGCAGACCCATTAGCGTCTCGAAATCCAACGTATCCCATTCGCTCAACAAAGAGGCTGTGTCGCCCTCCACCAGAGTAGCTCTCGCAGGGGCTACGGCAACGTCTGCTGACTGCTCCAATTCTGTGGCAAGCACGGCTAATCGGTCTGCATAATCGGTAAATTCTGACCAACGGGCCCAGATCTCGGCACGCGCCTCAGACGGCGCCTCGATGCTGCCTTCCGGAAACAGGTTGGTCATCGCCGAGCCGGCATGCATCTTGATCATCCCAGCCGCTTCTTTCAGCGTGGACGGAGTGGCATTGCTCCCGCCGCTAAGGGCCGGGGTGAGTAGCTTGATCTGCTCGCTGAGCATCATCATGCCCATCATGCGCTCACCGACGATGCCAGTTGCACCGCCATGAGCGAATACCGCAGCGGTCATCGCTGCGACTGCGCCGGCCGCTAGCCAGGCGCGTGGGTTCAGCCCATTCATTTATTGAATTCCAAAACCGAAGAGGGAACAGCGCACAGGAAGTGCGACACGCGTCGACCCTAGGTCGTCAGCGGAAACTTAGGCGGTTTTGGATCTGGGTCTGGCACATCGCCGGATAGCGATACGAAAGCCGATGGCAAATACGAGGGGGTGCAGGGTTTGGGCACGCTCACGAGGAACGGACTTAGCCCTAACACCGGCGCTCCGCAGTGCAGTGTGGGTTCTTCGGTGAAGCGTTCGTTCCCGGCGCCTAAAGCAAAGGCGTGGCCAACGTCGAGTGCGAACACGGTCTCGGAGTGGCTATGAACGGTCCCCGGCGTGGGGGTCGCGTGTTCAATTCCGGCGCCAAGTACCAGCACCATTATGACTGCGATCCAATTTAACAAGCGCGCCAAATTCTCACCAGATTGCCCAGTCGAACCTAGGACCGACTCAGTTTCCAGAAGGCTGTAAGACCATGGCTGATTCGAGGCGATGGAGACATTATCGCGCGCGATAAGTTGAACCTGATCACCATGGCTTGCGACTTTGAAAGCGTTGCGGAGGTTCGAAAGCGTCGGGTGTCCCTGATTGTCTCGTTTTGTCTATTTGGATCGGTTGCTGTGGCCACGCCGAAATCTCGCTCAACCGGGCAGAGCCCTCTTCATCTAGAGCGAGGTCGGAGTTGGATGACGGGGACCCGCGTCTAGTTTGGTCGCTAGTTCACCCCCTCGAAAGGCGAAAGGGGCGGCTAGGCTTGGTTCAGCCAGCCGCCCTTTTCATTACTAATTGGGGCGGGAGCGACACCCGCCTCTTGTCTCTACCGGTCGCGTGCAGCGAGCCATTGCTTCATCATCGCAATCTCGCCCTCCTGAGCGGTGATGACCTCCTCGGCAAGCTTGCGAACCTCGGGGTCCTTGCCGTGCTCGAGCACCACGCGGGCCGTGTCGATGGCGCCCTGGTGGTGCGGGATCATCCCCTGGATGAAGTCGATATCGGCATCACCGGTAAACTCGATGGCCATTTCGGCATGCATCTTGTCGTTGGCCAGGCGATAGGCCTGGGTGGAGGGGCCTTCGGCAGCCGATGCCGGTGCGGACATGCTGTGACCTGCATGGCTAGAAGTCGGCTCTGGGGTGTTCATCTGACTCTGCGCATAGGCAAGACCGGCGCTGATTGCCATGGCTCCTGCAATGAAGATGGGGGTGAGCCTGTTCATCGGACTGCCTCGATCAGTTTGCAGTTGCCGGATATCCGGCCAGGTCAAGAACCTTGAGGATCTGGTCTTTCGAGGCCGATGTTTCGACGTTGACCGTGCGGGCCGCCGGGCTGGCCTCTACTTTAGCACCGGGATCAACGGAGTTGATCGCGGTGGTGACCGACTTGGCGCAACCGCCGCAAGTCATTCCTTCGATGCGAAGCTGCATGAGAATCTCCTGTGCTTGTGTCTCATGCACCACCAGATGGGGTTTCCAGCCGTTGTAGGGTCAAGGTCCCAAATAAAACAAAAGGCTCCTTGACCTTCCCACGGCTGGAAGCCCCACTTTCCGTTCGAACAAGAACTCTGAACGAGAAGGATACGGCAATGAACGCCCCTGTTCGAGCTGCCGACATGACGCCCGCGGCAATTTCCCTGCCGATCGAAGGCATGACCTGTGCCTCGTGTGTGGGTCGCGTAGAAAAGGCCATCAAGGCGGTTTCCGGGGTGGTCGCGGTGTCGGTGAACCTGGCGACCGAGCGCGCAAGCATCACTGCCGCTTCGACCGTGGACCGTTCAAGGCTCATCGAAGCTGTCGAGAAAGCCGGTTACAGCGTATCTTCGAGCTTCGCCGCCAGCCCTGCATCGTCAGTCGAGCTTACCATCGAGGGCATGACCTGCGCCTCCTGCGTGGGCCGCGTCGAGCGTGCCCTCAGGGCCGTGGATGGTGTTACCGAAGCATCGGTGAACCTGGCGACGGAACGTGCCACCATTCATGGCAATGCCGACATCGCATTGCTGATCAAGGCAATCGCCGATGCCGGATACGAGTCCAAGCCGGTCGGCGGCACTGTCGCAGCATCGGGACGGGCGGAAGCCGACGAGCGCGCAGAGAGGAAGGAAACTGAGCAGCGCGACCTCAAGCGCGACTTCACCTTCGCCGCACTCCTCACCGCACCGGTGTTCGCCCTCGAGATGGGCTCGCACCTCATCCCGGGCGCGCATGACCTTATCGCCTCCACCATCGGCATGCAGGCAAGCTGGTATTTTCAGTTCGTACTGACAACGCTCGTCCTCTTTATTCCTGGTATCCGCTTCTTCGAGAAGGGGCTGCCGGCCCTGTGGCGGCTCGGGCCCGATATGAACTCGCTGGTCGCGGTCGGCTCGCTGGCGGCCTATGGCTATTCGCTGGTGGCAACGTTCGCTCCCGGCTTCCTTCCTGCCGGCACCGTCAACGTCTATTTCGAGGCAGCGGCGGTCATCGTAACTCTGATCCTGTTGGGACGTCTGCTCGAGGCCCGGGCCAAGGGACGCACTTCCGAGGCGATCAAGCGCCTGGTTGGCCTGCAGGCTAAAACGGCACGCGTTCGCCGGCACGGCAAGGCGATCGATCTCGCCATCGACGACGTGATCTCGGGTGACATCATCGAAGTCCGCCCCGGCGACCGCATCCCCGTCGATGGCGAAGTGATCGAAGGCGACAGCTATGTCGACGAATCCATGATCACCGGCGAGCCGATTCCGGTTTCGAAGTCCTCGGGATCTGAAGTGGTGGGCGGCACCATCAACCAGAAGGGGGCCTTCGCGTTCAAGGCGACTGCTGTGGGGGGCAACACCGTGCTGGCCCAGATCATTCGCATGGTCGAGGAGGCCCAGGGCTCCAAGCTGCCGATCCAGGCGGTGGTCGACAAGATCACCATGTGGTTCGTGCCCGCGGTCTTTGCAGTCGCTGCCCTGACCTTCGCGGCATGGTTCTTCTTCGGCCCGTCCCCCGCGTTGTCGTTCGCCCTGGTGAATGCCGTTGCGGTCCTCATCATTGCCTGCCCCTGCGCCATGGGCCTGGCCACGCCGACATCGATCATGGTCGGAACGGGACGGGGAGCCGAACTCGGCGTACTGTTCCGCAAGGGTGAAGCGCTGCAGTTGCTCAAGGATGCCAAGGTCGTTGCGGTCGACAAGACCGGTACGTTGACCGAAGGCAAGCCGGCCCTGACGGACCTCGAGCTGGCGACCGGCTTCGAGCGGGCCTCTGTCCTCGGTCTCGTTGCCGCCGTCGAAGCCAAGTCGGAGCACCCGATCGCCTCGGCAATCGTGGATGCGGCACAGAAGGAAGGTCTCGAGTTTCCCCCCGTCTCGGCGTTCGAGTCGGTCACGGGCTTTGGCGTCAACGCCACGGTTTCCGGAAAGCGTGTCGAGATCGGCGCCGACCGCTACATGACCCAGCTGGGCTATGACGTCGCCGGGTTCGCCTCGACGGCTTCGCGACTGGGCAACGAAGGCAAGTCCCCGCTATACGCGGCAATCGACGGCAAACTGGCTGCGGTGATCGCAGTAGCCGATCCGATCAAGGAAACCACGCCTGCGGCGATCAAGGCCTTGCACGACCTCGGCCTGAAGGTGGCGATGATCACCGGCGACAACGCTCGCACGGCGAAGGCGATCGCCGCCCGGCTCGGCATCGATGAAGTGGTTGCCGAAGTGCTGCCGGACGGCAAGGTCGACGCGGTGCGCCGCCTCAGGAGCCAATACGGCAAGGTGGCCTATGTCGGCGACGGCATCAACGACGCTCCCGCCCTTGCGGAAGCCGACGTTGGCCTCGCCATCGGGACCGGCACCGACATCGCTATCGAGGCCGCGGATGTCGTCCTGATGTCCGGCAGCCTCCTGGGGGTGCCGAACGCCATAGCTCTGTCGAAAGCCACCATTGGCAACATCCGGCAGAACCTGTTCTGGGCCTTCGCCTACAACACGGCACTGATCCCGGTCGCCGCCGGCGTTCTGTACCCGTCTTATGGGATCCTGCTTTCGCCGGTGTTCGCGGCGGGGGCCATGGCCCTCTCGAGCGTCTTCGTTCTGGGCAATGCCCTACGCTTGCGCACGTTCAAGGCCGCAAAGAACTGACAACAGGTGGCCGGCCTGGCAGCCGGCCACCGTCAATGCATCGATCGTGCCGGTCCTTGCTTTCGCAGGACACCTTGCCCTTCCAGAATAACGCTTGACCTTACAATCGTTGGAAGGAGTATCAATATCGGCAGTCAGATGAAGGACTGCATCAAATGCACTTTCAAACCGCCCACATTGAGCCCGTCTCGCCCGTAGCAGACCCCTTCGCGTTCACCCCCGAGGCGCTTTAGTAGCGTGCCTCCACCTCAACCGGTTCGCACATTCAGGAGCCTGCATCATGAATATCGGCGAAGCCTCCAAGGCCAGCGGCGTCTCCACCAAGATGATCCGCTATTACGAATCCATCGGCCTCATAAACTCGCCACTGCGCACCGAGTCCGGCTACCGGGTCTACTCCGAAAACGAAATTCATGCTCTTCGCTTCATCAGCCAGGCACGGGATCTCGGTTTCTCGGTCGATCAGATGAATAGTCTCTTGACCCTTTGGCGGGACCGGTCCCGGGCCAGCGCAGACGTCAAGGATATCGCCCTCGAGCACATCCGCGTCCTAGACGAGAAGGCAAGGGCGCTCAAGGCAATGAGCGATACCCTGCGTCACCTCGCAGACAACTGCCACGGCGACGGACGGCCCGATTGCCCGATCATCGAAGGGTTCGCCTCGGCGGCAGCGCCGGAGCCGAAGAAGCGGCAACCGCGCTTTGGTCTAACCGACATCCCCCCGGATCGGGCGAACGCGTAGTAGCCGTGCTCCGGCCTTCCGCATTCGCGGAAGGCCCACGCGCTTTCGGCCGCCCTGGGCTACGCCCGCTCGACTTCGAACGTGACGTGGGACAACTCGGTCAGATGGGACAGGAGTTCCCGATAGTAGGATGGGGCCCGCGGACTGGCCGAGCGGAGCGACACAATGGCTCCGTGGTGTCCCGGTCCCAGTTGCCATACATGCAGGTCGTAGATTTCGTCGCCGCTTCCCTCGATGGCCGACCTGATCTGCCCAGGAAGTTCTTCCGCTTCGGGTAGATAGTCCACCAGCACCGCGCCGGCGTCCCGCATCAGACCCCATGACCATCGGGCAATGACGAGGCTGCCGAGGATACCGATAGCCGGATCAAGCCAGAGCCAGCCGAAGACGCTCCCGGTCACAAGAGCGAAAATCGCCAGCACCGAAGTCAGGGCATCCGCCAGAACATGGAGATAGGCCGCGCGGAGATTGTTGTCCCGATGCCGCTCGTCGGTATGCGGATGCTCATGGGCGGCATGCTCGTGATGGTGATCATGATGTGCATGGGCCGACCCATGATGATGATCATTATCCCGAAGCAGCCAGGCACATGCCAGATTGACCGTCAGGCCTATGACCGCAACGACAATGGCCTGGTTGAAATTGATGGTGACCGGGGCGGAGAAGCGAAGCAGGCTTTCCCATCCGATCAACAACGCAATGAGCGCCAGGACGATTGCGCTGGCGAACCCCGCCAAATCTCCCAGTTTGCCCGTGCCGAAGGTGAAGCGGCGGTTGCGCGCGTGGCGACGGGAAAACACGTAGGCGAGCGCCGCTATCAGCAAGGCGGCAGCATGCGTCGCCATGTGCCAACCATCCGCGACCAGAGCCATGGAGCCGTAGACACTGCCGGCCACGATTTCGGCGACCATCATGGCCGTGGTCAGGGCGATAACCACCCAGGTGCGGCGCTCGTTTCGCGCATGCTGGGTGCCTAGAAACACGTGCTCATGCCCAAACGGACGGCCTGGCGTATCGGTCATTTGAGATAGGTCCTTACGGCGTCGATCAATTCGCGCGTGGCATCGGCACGAGCCGCATCGGCCTCCAGTGCAGGGTCCACGAGGTGCTCGCGGATGTGATCCTCGATCAATTCGGCCATGAGGCCGGCGGTGGCACCGCGCACCGATGCCACTTGGTTGAGCACATCTCCGCAGGGGGCCTCGGCTTCGAGAGAGCGTTCAATGGCTTCGATCTGGCCCTTGAGGCGACGGACGCGGGCGAGGAGCTTAGCGCGGTGCTTGATCGTATGAGACACAATATAGGGGGGTAGCCTATATGGCGAAGGTATTCAAGCCTCGCTCTACCGGCGACTGCGCCGAAGTTCAGCACTCGGCCACAGCGTCACTCGCGAAAGTACGAGGGCAAACCACCATGTCACCAAGGCAACAGAGACGACCCACATCGTGAATACGAGGAGCAGGCCGGCCCTAGTGGTGGGGCGCGCCTTCTGGTCCGCAGCTTTGCCAGAATTCGAGCATGAGCGGACGCGGAATTATCCGAATGGGAACGCAAATGCCCACCGGTAGAATAACGACGTCGTCCAAATCTCTACCTCGATTGCTACTTCGGCGAATTGGCTATCAGGCATGCCAATCTCCGCTACTAGTCGATTGTCACGCGGGTTGTTCACGAGGGTGAAACGCCCCAGGCCTCAATCGCATCCTGCGTCTCCCATCTCCGCAACTGGGCCGTGCATATTGCCGGTCCCGCAGGATATGTGACGTCGATGTCGGAAATGGTACGCAGCCAAGGGTGTGACGATATCCTCGGTCGACAAGTTCTAGCCGGCGTGAAATGTGCGTGGTCGGCACCAGGAAAGTGCTTGAACGCCACGGATGCCTGCCGGGTTCGAGAAAGACAAAAATGGTCCTTGACCTTCCCATTGTTGGGAGCTCTAGACAGGGCGCATCCCAATCAAAAAGGACCATAAGGATGTACAATTTCCAAGTCAGCGACATGACCTGCTCGCATTGCGTGGCCACCGTTGAGAAGGCGGTAAAAAGCGTAGACGGCGCCGCTAAGGTCGACATCGACCTGGGCACTCTGGCCGCAAAAATCGAGAGCGACGAGCCGGTCGAGCGCTTCGCCAAGGCGATCGAAGACGCCGGCTACACCGGACATCTCCTTAGCTGAGCCAGGCAAAAGGCCGCAGCGAAACGGCAGCGGCCTTTCTCAATTCTACCCTCGCTCAAACGCGGCGGCGCTCGGTTCTCAAGCCGGCAACTCCTTAGGGAGGAACAGACCACCGGAAGAGGAAATCACCATCCGTGACAATGGCAGGAACCGCGGCGTCGGCGAGGAGTTTTGGATCATGGTCCGGAACCCTGCTTTCATGACGCGCGTTCGCGTGATCCTTCTGGCGATGGTGGCTGCGGTCGCCAGTATGACGCTGCACCATGGTGCGATGGCGTCGGCGCCCGCAGGGCACCATCACGTCGAAGCGCACGTCGATCACCGATCGGAAGACGCCAGTTGCACAGGCGATTGCGGCATCCGTGCGCACTCGATGCCGGCCTGCTGTGGTATCGGGCTGTGCCTTTCCGGATTACCTGTCGCGCCGCAGCCGGAGCCGTGCGCGGAGCCGAGATCCGTGGCAAGGGCCTTCGAAGGGGGGTTGCCAAGAAAGTCCGTCGTGATCCGAATCGATAGACCCCCAAAGAATTCCGCCGAGCTGTAGCGTGAAGACTCAAACTCGTAGAAGGAATTCAGAGAATGACCCTATTCAAGACAATTTTTATCGCCGGTGCCGTTGTGTTGGCCACCGTTTCTTCCGTTATGGCACAGGATGCCATGGCGGGGCATGACATGTCAGCCATGGGCGCGGACATCAGCATGGCAGCCGAACTGCCGGAGATCTGCAAAACCGCGGAAGGCAAGGCGGGGGACATGTCCATGGCTATGTCGCACGAAATGGACCAGGCCCACACCGATCTCATGGCTGGCATGGACGTGACCAACAAGCAGATGATGGACGCCATGATGGTCGAGGATATCGACGTGGCATTCGTCTGCGGAATGATCCCGCACCATCAGGGCGCCATCAACATGGCCAAAGCCGAGCTCGAACACGGCGACAACCAGTGGGCCAAGGATATGGCCCAAAAGGTCATCGACGCGCAGGAGCAGGAGATCGCCGAGATGCTCTCTTGGCTCGAAGGCGAAGGCGCCAGCGAGTAATAGGACCTAGGGGCACGCCTGCCGGCGTGCCCCACCGGGTAAAACTCCCGCAAACATGGCACTCATGGTGCTCTGAGGGTCCTTATGCTCAACGACATGAAAACTGCGCTCACCGAGTTGTTTCTCCTGAGCCGAGACGCGATCCACATCCATATCGGCCTGGGCATTTATGTCCTTGCCATGCTGCTCCTTCGTCGGGGCCCCGCTAGCGCGATGCCCTGGCTCATCGTCCTGGCATTCGAGTTGATCAACGAGTTCATGGACGTCTTCCATGGTCAGCACATTTCGTTCGACGCAGTCGGTACCGCCAGAGACATCGGCAATACGATGTTGTGGCCAACGGTGGCATTGCTGATGGCTCGGTGGTTCAAGCGAAAGCGGCGGGCGGCTTCGCTGTTGCAGAACGCCGAGTTGCTTAGAGGAGAACAGTCGTGACCGAACACGCTCCGAACGACCATGGGCAGCAGCACGGAGGGAAGCATGGCAAGCACGGTCGCCCCTATATGATGTTCTGGATCAACATGGGCCTGGGCCTCGTCGTGATGTACGTGGTCATGTTCTCGATGATCGACGGACCAGGTGACTTCCGGAACAATCTGAACATGTTCTACATGGCCGTCACCATGTGGGCACCCATGGGGGTCTTCATGCTGGCCACCATGCCGGGCATGTTCCCTAACCGTCGCATGAACATGCTGCTCTATGCCAGTTTCGTCGTGTTAACCGGGCTCTCGTTCTGGGCGACCCGGGAGCAGACCTTCATTGATGATCGCCAGTTCATCGATTCCATGATCCCGCATCACTCGGGCGCCATCCTCATGTGCCGCGAGGCCGACATCGAGGATGCAGAACTGGTTCAGTTGTGTGGCGAGATCATCGAGGCGCAACGCCGCGAGATCGAGCAGATGGAGACCATCGGCAGGCGTCTCTAGGTAGCAAGGGCAGGGTGCCCGCAATAGGCGCTCTAGAGACGGGATGCGTGCGCTTAGCCGGTATTGTCCTCAAGGACGTAGGCGGTTGTAAAAGGGCCAACTCTGACAAGCCACGATGCCTCCCGTGTGGCTTCAGGTCCTTCACGTTTCTGAGAGCGAAGGTCGGGGTTGTGCTGGATCAAAGAAGGCACGGCCAGGCAGAGGTGTAGTCGGTGGGCCATATCAACGAAAGATAGTCCGATGCTCTTCCCTACATCTCTGCTCCACGCCGTTGCCGGTATCGCGCTCGCAGCCGCCTTGGCATCACCAGCACATTCGGCCGGCTCACATGCGCACCCCGCCGAGAACGGCAGCGCTGATGCGCCAGTAGACGTCGTTCGCGCCCCCACAGACCTACCGGGATCGCTTCGTGAGCGGGGCCCCCAGACCATCAAGGTCGGTCTGGAAACGGTGGAGGTCACGGGGGCTCTCGCCGATGGGGCAACGTTCCACTACTGGACCTTCAACAGGAAGGTTCCTGGTCCCTTTGTGCGGGCACGGGTCGGCGACACTGTCGAGGTTACCCTGCACAACGTGGACGATAGCTCCGAGCCGCACAGCGTGGATTTTCACGCTGCGACAGGTCCGGGTGGTGGTGGAGATGCTACCCATGCTGCTGCCGGTGAAACGAAGGATTTCTCCTTCAAGGCGCTGAAGCCGGGGTTGTATGTCTACCACTGCGCAGTGTCTCTGGCGGCTGAGCATATCGCCAACGGCATGTACGGGCTGATCCTGGTCGAGCCGGAGGAAGGCCTACCGGCCGTCGACCGCGAGTTCTATGTGATGCAGGGGGAGATCTATACGGCCGAGAATTATGGTGCGGCGGGGCAGTTGACGGGAAGCCGCGATCGGCTGCTCGATGAACAGCCCGAGTACTATGTCTTCAACGGGGCAGCCGAGGCATTGACCGGGGAAAATGCGTTGCGGGCCCGGGTCGGGGAGACCATCCGGATCTATTTCGGGGTTGGCGGTCCGAACGAGGATTCGAGTTTCCATGTCATCGGAGAGATATTCGACAAGGTCTACCAGCTTGGGTCGCTAACCACGCCCCCCATGTCCGATGTCGCGACCGTCTCCGTACCGCCGGGTGGGGCCGCCGTGGTGGACTTGACGCTCGAGGTTCCTGGAGAGTTCCTTCTGGTCGATCACGCGCTGTCGAGAGCGGCCCGCGGTTTGGTGGGCAAGCTCGTCGTCGAAGGAGAGGATACGCCGGCGATATTCAACGCCACGACCATCTCGGGACCTGACCAGCCATCTGACGAGACGCACGAATCCCATTGAGGAGTTGCTCGATGAAATGGGAAGATCATCTTGGCTGACGCCCCAATGAAACGTAGGGAACGAGCCATGGGATGCGCTGATCGGCCCACCGAAGCTGATAGAGCGTCGCTGGTTGCCCAGTTCAACCAGCGATGCTTTTGCATGACGATCGACTCGACGAAGCTGGCGCACTCGCTCGATGACATGGCCCGTGAACCAGGGTTCGCCCGGCAACTCACCGCAGATCGACCCCATCTGTTTTCAAACGTGCCGGTTTTCATAGAGCAGACCGCGCTCGAGGAAATGACCGCCATAGTCGAGGCGATCGAACATGTCGGTCACCTTTCGCTGTACAAGGAAACGGTCCTGTCATGGGCGCCGGAAGGTGCAGATACCGATTTCGGTGCGATTGGCGCCCTGATGGGTTACGATTTCCATCTGGGGGCAGACGGCCCCAAGCTTATCGAGGTCAACACCAATGCTGGCGGCGCCTTTCTAAATGCTTACCTGGCAAGGGCGCAGGCGGCTTGCTGTTCGGATGTCAGAATCGACCGCCGATCACTTGATGATTTCGACGCGAACATTGCCGCCATGTTCGCCAAGGAGTGGACACTTCAGCGTGGCGCCGCGCGCCTTACCACCGTTGTCATCGTGGATGATGCGCCCAAGGGCCAATACCTTTACCCCGAGTTCGTGCTGGTCAGAGAGCTCCTCACCCGGCAAGGTCTTGAAGCGCATATCGCCGATCCCAGGGACCTCCAGGTCCGCGATGGCGCACTCTGGCTGGGGAGGACGCGGGTGGACCTAGTCTACAACCGACTGGTCGACTTTGCATTGGAGGCGCCGGAGCATCTGGCATTGCGTGAGGCCTATGCGGGAGACCTTGTCGTTGTCACGCCCAACCCACATAACCATGCTGTGCTGGCCAACAAACGCAATCTCACCATACTTTCGGACCCTGAGATTCTGCGGTCGTTTGGTGCACCCAGCGACGTGGTGACCCGCCTCGCTGGGGTGCCGCTCACCCGTCTGGTGACGCACCGCAACGCTGACGAACTATGGCAAGCAAGGAAGAAACTGTTCTTCAAGCCGCTCTCAGGCCACGGGAGCAGGGCGGTCTACCGCGGTGACAAGCTCACCAAGGGAGTATGGGCGGATATCGTTGAGGGCGACTATGTTGCCCAAGCGTTCGTGCCCCCGGGGGAGCGCATCATCGAGCTGGACGGTGAACGCGTTGCTCGCAAGGTCGATGTCCGCCTCTACACTTACGGAGCGGTGCCGCTGTTGGCCGCAGCCCGCGTCTACCAGGGACAGGCCACCAATCTCAGGACGCCAGGCGGGGGATTTGCGCCGGTGTTGATCGTGTGAAGCCAACGTTCAGGGACCGCACATGACAGGCAGAAACACGCCACAGGTCCTCGCTCTCAACGCCGGCTCGTCGAGTTTGAAGTTTGCCCTCTACTCGCCTGGAATATCGCCCGCCGTTCTGCGAGGCCAGTTCGAACGACTAGGTCAGCACGGCACGGCCTTGCGTGTCCAGGTGGCTGGCCGGCCTCCGGATGTTCGTCCGGTGGGAGTTCCCAATCACCCCGCAGCTCTCGCCCACCTGTTTGACTGGCTCGAAACGTCAATGCCGGAAGTAAGGCTTGTCGCAATAGGCCATCGCATCGTCCATGGTGGACCCCGATATCGCACTCACGCCGCCGTGAACGATGAACTTCTGGGGGAGCTCCGACGCATAGTGGATTATGCGCCCGAGCACCTCCCAGCCGCGATCGAGATGCTGCAGTTCTGCCGCGAGCGCCACTCGCACGTTCCTCAACTAGCGTGTTTCGATACCGCTTTTCACCGCGACATGCCCGCGGTCGCACGTATGCTGCCGCTTCCTCGTCGCTTCGACGGTGTGGAGCGCTATGGTTTCCACGGCCTTTCCTACGGCTTTCTGCTGCAAGAAATCGAACGATCCTATGGCCCGGAGGCCGCAAGTGGTCGCTTGGTGTTGGCCCATCTAGGCAATGGCGCAAGCTTGGCGGCGGTCCAGGGCCGCAGCAGCGTCGACACGACGATGTCGTTCACGCCAGCCGCAGGCATCCCGATGGGGACCCGCACGGGAGATATCGATCCGGGTCTCGTCAGGTTCTTGGCGCAGACGGAGGGGATGGACGCCAAGCGCTTCGACTACATGGTCAACCACGAATCCGGCCTACTCGGTGTATCTGGTACGAGCCCGGACGTGCGAGATCTGCTTGCCACCGAGGCGGTAGACCACCGGGCGGCTGACGCGGTGAACCTCTTCTGCTATCGGATCAGGCAGACGATCGGTGGTTTCGCGGCGGTACTGGGAGGAATCGACAGGCTCGTCTTTACGGGCGGGATCGGCGAGAATGCGCCGGTCATTCGCGGCCGCATCTGCGCCGGGCTTGAATTCCTCGGAATTGACCTCGATCAAGGTCGCAATGCACAGGGCAAGGCAATGATCTCGAAACCGTCCAGCGCGGTATCCGTGCATGTCATCGCAACGGACGAAGAAGCCATGATCGCTGAAGCTATCAATGCGCACTTGCAACAGGAGGGCCTTCCGTCATGAGCCAGAGCACCCCAATTCGCGTTGCTATCACGGGTTACGGCGTCATCGGCAAGCGCGTAGTCGATGCGGTCCTCGCACAGGACGACATGGTTCTGGCCGGTGTCGCGGATGTCGCCGCTGACTGGAGGTTGCGGGCTCTCGAGGCGAAGAATATTGCCTTGTACGACGCGTCCCCCGACCGGACCAATTCAATGGACAAGGCGGGGCTGGCGATCGCCGGCACCTTTGAAGACCTGCTAGGTAAATCGGATGTCGTTGTTGACTGTACGCCCAAGAAGGTTGCGGCACGAAACGCCGAAATCTACCGCTCCCGTGGCTTGAAGTTCATCGTTCACGGTGGCGAAAAACACGAAGTTGCCGGTCATTCGTTTGTTGCAGAGTCGTCTTTTGACGGAGCAATCGGTCGTAGTGCTACGAGGGTAGTGTCCTGCAACACCACCTCAATTGTCCGCACACTCACGGCGCTCAAGAAAGCAGGCCTGTTGAAGCAAGCTCGCGGGACTTTGCTCCGACGCGCCACTGATCCATGGGAGAGCCACTTGGGCGGGATCATGAATACGCTGGTTCCCGAGCCTGAGATCCCCAGCCATCAGGGACCCGATGCCCGCAGCGTCGACCCTGAACTCGATGTCGTCACCATGGCGGTGAAAGTGCCTCAGACCTTGGCCCACCTCCATTACTGGACGGTGCAGTTGACGCGTGCAGCGACCAAGGAAGAAGTGCTGGATGCCTTCCGGCGCTCGTCTCGCATCATGCTCATCCGCACGACCGATGGCCTGACCGCGCTCAATACGGTCAAGGAACTCATGGCCGACTATGGTCGCCCCCACGACAATCTGTATGAGGTCGCGCTATGGGAAGACATGCTCAAGGTTGAACGGCAGGAGCTGTTCTACGCCTATATGGTCGACAATCAGGCAATCGTAATTCCTGACACGATTGATGCAATAAGGGCTCTTACCGGTCTTTCCGCCGATTCGAACAGTTCGATCATGAAGACAGATAGATCGCTCGGAATCGGCGCACCTTTTTCACGGCCCGTTTCCAAGTGATGTTCTAAGGTCGACGGCACTGCTTCTTCAAAGAATTGACAGCTCAGGAAAACTGGCCTTCTCAAGAAGAGCTGGCGTGTTTCATGTTGTCGCAGTTGAGTCTCTGGTGGTTTTGGGCGACAATGCAGCATGACTAAACGTTTTGTAGCAATGTTGGCCGTGCTCGTCTTCGCCATCGTATCTGGCTGGACAATCGCCGGTGCCAGTGGGCCTGGGGCAACCAGGCATCATGCTGCACAATTGCATCAGCTTGCTCCCGGGGAATCGTTGGCGGCCACGGTTACGTGTGAGGCGGCGGAAGAGTGCGGTGCGATGAGCCCGGCAACGTGCGCCATCGTTTGTGTGGGGCTGCTGCATTTTGCGTCCCCCGAGCGCGATGGCCTCGCCGCCGTCTACACCGCCGCCGAGTATGACTCCCGCGCCGGCCCGGCGCTTTCGCCTGTTCTTCCGGGCGCTGATGAACGTCCTCCGAAAATAGGTTTCCTTTGATCGCACCGCGGCTCAGCCGCGGCACACGGAAGACCTAAAAGCCGGGACACGTGAGGTCCCGCGGAGACCACTATGGAACTCATTACACGACGCGGCTTCCTCGCCGCAGGTGCGGCAGCCGTTGCTTACGCACATCTTTCACCATCTGCATTCGCCAGAGCACAGGCCCCTCTCCAGTTGACGGTGGCCCGCCGTACCCTGGAAGTCGCGGGGCGAGCAGCCAGCGTGCTAGGGTTGGTTGGCCCGAATGGGCGGGCCGGGCTCGTGCTCGAGCCAGGCGAGCGCTTCGCTGTCGATCTGATAAATGATCTGGATGTCGACACGATCATCCATTGGCACGGACAGATTCCACCGAATACGCAGGATGGCGTGCCCGACGCGCCCATGGCGGCTCTAAAGCCAGGCGAGGCCCGTAGCTATGACTTTGCTCCTGCGCCCGGCACGCACTGGATGCATAGCCATATACCTGTCCAGGAAATGCAACTTCTTGCCGCGCCCTTGATTGTCCGGCGCCCCGAAGACGTTGCGGCTGACCGCCAGGAGGTGGTGATGTTCCTCCATGATTTCAGCTTCCGTCCAGCCGAAGAGGTGCTCGAGGAAATTGCTTCGGGTGCGGGCCATGGAGAAATGGAACAGATGCCGGGCATGGACCATGGCGCTATGGCTATGCCGCATACCTCGGATGGGATGGCCGGTACGCAGGGTATGGGTGCCATGCAGATGGACCTGAATGACTTCGATTTCGACGCCTATCTGGCAAACGACCGCACGCTGGATGATCCGGAGACTATTGCGGTCGAGACCAATGGACGGGTGTTGCTGCGGGTCATCAACGGGTCCGCCGCAACCAGCTTCTGGATCGATAGTGGCGATCTGCCCGGTCGGCTGGTAGCCGTCGACGGTCAGCCGGTCGAGCCGGTTCCCGGAACTCGCTTCGGCCTGTCGATGGGTCAGCGTCTAAATATCGAGCTTGAACTTCCCGGCTCCGGTGCCTGGCCCGTACTCGCCCTTCGGGAGGGGGCCCGCGAGCGCACTGGTCTGATCCTTGCCACGCCGGGTGCGCAGGTTCGCCGGATCGATCCCCTTGGTGAAGCGGACGCCCCTGCTTTCGATATCGGAATGGAGCAGGAAGCGCGCCTGCGTGCAGTGAGCGGTCTTGCCGACCGCGGGCCCGTACGACCTATCGATGTCATGCTGGGCGGCCAAATGCAGCCCTATGTGTGGACAATCGATGGCAAGACATGGGGAGACCATCTACCGATTTCGGTGCGCAGCGGGGACCGGATCGAGCTCCGCTTCCACAACATGTCGATGATGGGTCACCCAATGCACCTTCACGGCCATCACTTCCAGGTCGTCGAGATCGGCGGGCGCCGGATGGGGGGCGCCATGCGCGACACCCTCTATGTGCCGCCAATGACCATGGCGACGATCGCCGTCGATGCGGGTGAAGCGGCACGCTGGATGCTGCATTGCCACCACATGCCGCATCTTTCGACCGGCATGATGACCGAGTTCGTGGTCACGGCCTAAACCATCGGCTTCCCGCCCATGGTGGGAAACCTCTTTTCTGCAGAGTTTAGAAATGAATATCAGACGTATTGCCATCTTCGCCGCCGTCGCGGTCGGACTTGCGGCTGCCGGCTACTGGTGGAACCAGGAAGACCAGGGCAGCAGTGCGACCGGCGAACCCCTCGCCCAGGTCGTCGTGCCACCATCGCTTACGCCAATTGCCGAGCGGGGCATGATCGCATTCGAAGCCAACTGCGCTCAGTGCCATGGGACGAACGGTTCCGGCCAAGACGGGATCGCCCCCCCATTGGTCCACAAGATCTATGAACCCAACCATCATGGTGATATCGCCTTCACCCTCGCCGTCCGTCACGGTGCACGCGCCCATCACTGGCGGTTCGGTGACATGCCTCCAATAGAAGGGGTCGGCGACGAGACGATCGCAGAGATCACCGCCTACATTCGCGAGCTCCAGCGCGCGAACGGCATCAATTGAAGAATCGTACCCGTCCCCACATGCCGCGTGCTTAGTCGGCCTCGATGCGGCTGCCGCCAAGGCCGCATCGAGGAACGGGCACCGACGCGCACGCTAGGCACCGGCAGCGTTCACTCTTCCCATAAGAGGGTCAGGCCTCCAGCTCGATGATATCCCCAACGGCGATGGCGTAATCTAATGCATAGGCCAACTCGCCGGGCGTTTCGGAGTGGATGTGAAGAAGCGGCTGTCCGCGATCAACCTCGTCACCGAGGCGAACTCCCATGTGGAGGCCGGACGCCTTGGCCTCGGGCGCGCCAGCAAGCTTGGCAAGACGGGAGAGCTTGCGGTTTGAGCTGCTGCCGGTTTTTCGGACACGAGGTTAAGCTAACATAGCTTTGTCCTCGAACTCGACGGGGCTGAGATAGCCCAGTGTCGAGTGTCGCCGGCGCGGGTTGTAGAAGCGCTCGATGTAGTCGAACACGTCCGCCCTGGCATCGTCCCTCGTTCTGTAGACCTTGCGGGCACACCGTTCGGTCTTGAGCGAGGAGAAGAAGCTCTCCATCGCCGCGTTGTCCCAGACGTTGCCCGACCGGCTCATCGAGCAGGTGATGCCGTGGTCGGCCATCAGGCGCTGGAACTGCTCGGATGTGTATTGGCTGCCCTGGTCGGAGTGATGCAGCAGGCGAATGGGCTTGCCGCGCCGCCAGATCGCCATGAGGAGTGCGTCGGTGACGAGCTGGGCCGTCATCTCTGCCTTCATCGCCGAGCCGACCACGCGCCGGGAGAACAGGTCGACGACAGCGGCAACATAGAGCCAGCCTTCGGCGGTCCAGATGTAGGTGAAGTCGGCGATCCACTTCTGGTTCGGCGCCGAGGCTTCGAAAGCGCGATCAAGGATGTTGTCCGAGATGGTGGCACGCTCGCCGATATCCCTGGGCAGGCCACGACGCCTTGGACGAGCTCGCAGCCCGTTCTCCCGCATCAGTCGCTCGACACGATGCAGGCCGCAGTTCAGCCCCTCGGCCAGCACGTCGTGCCAGACACGCCGGGCGCCATAGGTGCGATCACTGCTCTTGAAGCTGCGATCGATCGTCGTCACCAGCACTTCGTCATGTCGGGTACGGGCGCTGGGGCTGCGGTTGAGCCAGGCATGAAAGCCCGACCGGGAGACATCCAGGGCCTCGCATAGCCATGCCACCGGCCAGATGCCCCGGTGCTTCGCGATGAAAGCGAACCTCACGTCACTTCCCTCGCGAAGAAGGCTGCGGCCTTTTTTAGGATGTCGCGCTCCGCCTTCAGCTTCGCCACTTCCTTGCGCAGCCGCTCGATCTCGAGCTGCTCAGGCTTCAACTGGCCATGACCGGGAAATGCGTGCTGGGGATCCGCCGACAGCTCCCTGATCCACTTGCGCAGCACGTTCTCGTGCAGATCAAGATCGCGGCACGCCTGCGCCACCGCAACGCCCCGATCCTTCACCAACCGAACAGCCTCGAGCTTGAACTCCCGGCTGAACTTCCTTCGTTGCATTCCAACTCTCCAGTTCCAAAAACACCTTATCTCGGTGTCCACGAAACCGGCAGCAGCTCACTTCAAGGCCAAGGAAGATCTGTTGCAGTTCGGTTTTAACCGATGGCGAGACCAGTTGGCGTCCTTGCCCAAATCAACCGCATCAGAACGCAGGGCGTTCATGGAAGCGATGCTCGGCCATGCAAAGTCGCATGCGGGGCTCTTTGCCGCTCTCCTCGGCGGTGGCGGGCTTGCCGAGACCGAGTTCCGTTCGATCGTGGAAGAGGTGGTGGCGGCAGAGGTTGGGCCACGTGAACATCAGGCAACGATGATCGCCATGCTGAGCGGGGCGCTGCTTGCTGCGATCCGCCAATGGATCGATGCGGGCGCCAAGGGTTCGGGCGCGGAAATCATCGATGCTTTCGACAAGCTGGTGTTGGCGGCGAAGCGATGACAGTACCCCTTGATCTGCGAACGAACGGCTTCTCGGGGGAACCGTCAGACCTCAAGTCGAGTTAGCCAACAATGCTGAGCCATGCCAAAAGCCCGACAATACCCTGGGGAGCGATCCGGCGGTTTGTCGCCCTGACGATGTTCGTCGTGTTCAGCATGATCTCCCACCATTCCGGCCATGCCGTTCAGTTGGATAGCCAGGCACATGCCGCACATGCCGACATGGTCGCCGCGCATCATTGCCCGGGCGAGCCATGCCCGGGTCATCACGATGGCCAGGACAGTTGCTGCTCTATGGGCCATTGCGGGGTCGCATTACCCGCGCCTGATTGCGCCTCAACCCCGGTGGCGCCGGTCTCGGGGTATTCGCATCGTCCTTTCGAGATCGCGCTCCGCTGGGCTAATCCAAGGTTGGACCGACCTCCGAAATCCGTCTGATTGAGTTTGGCGCAAGCCACTTTTGATGCCACCAATCAGGATAATGGAAATGAACACGTTCAAGACTGCATTGCTTGCCTTTGCGCTACTGGCCGGCACCGCCGCCTCTTCCTCCGCCCAGGATGCCATGCCCGGCCACGACATGGCCGCCATGGGGGGCGAAGTCGCCTCGATCCTCCCCGATATCTGCAAATCTGGCGGCCAGGCGCCGATGATGCCCATGGCCATGGATCCGCAGATGGACCAGGCCCATGCCGACCTGATGGCTGGCATGGACGCTATGAACCGGGACATGATGACTGGCGCCAAGGCGGAGGACATCGATGTGGCCTTTGTCTGCGGGATGATCCCACACCACCAGGGCGCCATCAGCATGGCCAAGGCCGAACTGGCGCATGGCGACGACGAGTGGGCCAGGGCAATGGCCCAAAAAGTCATCGATGCCCAAGAGGCCGAAATCGCCGAGATGCTGGCATGGCTCGAGGAACAGGCCGCCAAGTAAGGCGGTCCTGGCAAAAACTCGGGGGGCGCTTCGGCGCCCCTTTCCATTTTGAGGACTCGGAGGCCGCGGGCTTCGTCCCGAGCGGTCAGATGCCGCCCCAATGCTCGCTTCTAGACGTAGACCAGTTCCGACATCATACCGGTCGCCATGTGGTAAAGGTTGTGACAGTGGTAGAGCCAGCGGCCCGGGTTGTCGGCCTCGAAGGCCACCGTAACCATGGCCATGGCAGGTACCAGGACCGTGTCGCGCAACGCCCCGGAAATCGCCTGGCCGTTGATGTCGATCACCTGGAAATGATGGCCGTGCAGATGCATCGGATGGGCCATCATCGAATGGTTCATGAACTGGAGCTCGACCCGCTGACCGGCCGAGACTTGGAGCTTGCGTCGGGTCGCCCAGGGCTGATTGTCGAGGCTCCACAGGTAGGGAGACATCGACCCGCCCAGCATTACAGAGTGGCGCACATCGGCCGCTCTTGAGGCGAGTGGGGAGGTCGACCGCAGGCGCGCTTCCAGCGACATGTCGATGGGGCCAGCCGCCGCGTCGGCCAAGCCGGCGAATTTCGGAATCTCTACTCCGGGCGCCGCCAGGATGACGCCGGTTCGGGCCCGGTCACCCTCCCGCTGGGCGAACACGGGGATGACTGCACCGGCAGGCACATCGACCAGCAGGTCGATGCGCTGCGCCTGAGCCAGCGGGAAACGGCTACCGGCAATCGGCTCGACCGGATTGCCGTCGACCGCGATGACGGTCGCCTGGTGTTCGCCCAGTTCCAGCCAGAAGGCGGTCGAGGCGCCGCCGTTGATACCCGGAGGCGAACCCGCCCGCTCCGCTCCGCCCTGACCACAAGCGGGTCTTCAAGAGTTCTGTCATTGGCCAGGTAGGCGTCGAATTCAACGTCATTGAGGTCCATCCCGCCCCTAGCCATCATCGAATGATCCATCGGCGCCGGCGCGCCGTGGCTGGCCCCATGGTCCATGGTGGAACTGCCGGTCAGCCCTTCCAGGATTTCCTCCGGGGAGCGGAAGGAAAAGTCGTGCAGCAGGACGACCACTTCCTGGACGTCGGCACGGACCGCCTCCGCATCGCGCACGATGAGCGGCGCGGCCAACAAGTCCTGCTCCTGCAGGCCATGGTGGGAGTGCATCCAATGCGTACCCGGCCTCGCCGCGAAGTCGTAGCGCCGGGAATCTCCCGCGCCGATGGGCCCGACATAGCCTGTTTCGGTAATGCCATCGGCCTCTGGTTCCGGCACCTGCCCGTGCCAGTGGATGCTGGTCGCCTCCGTCGTTCGGTTCTGCAGCGTCACGTCGAACCGCTCGCCCTCATTGAAACGCAGCCCGTGAGTGCCGTCGACCCCAGTGAGGCCGAACACGGTCGCGGCCCGGCCAAGCACCTCGATCGTCCGGGTCTCGGCCACTAACAACCGCCCCTCGGCACCGAACACTGACGGAGGCAGTATCAGGCCGGAAGCACAAAGGGCGGCGGCCGATTTCAGGACGGTGCGGCGGGTTACCGGATAGCTCATGGTCGAAGACCTCACACGTTTGCGGGCGTACTGACGCTTTTCCGGGTTGCTACGGTGGTAAGGTCAAGCGCCAATTGCACGCGGCTTGCCGCAAGGGAAATTATCGGCTCCGTTGGAATTCTCGTTCGCGATCGGGCCAGTCTTGTTTGATGTAGTCGAGGATGGCCTCGATCTCTTGGCCGCTAAGCGTTCCCCCGAATGCCGGCATGTCCGTTTCGTATCCGGGGGCTATGGCAGCGAGGCCGTCGCGTACAATCCTCAGCAACTGCTCGTCGGAATGGTGCCAAGTATGCCCAGTCTCGTCGTGCGGAGGCGCCGGCAGTCGCCCGCTCGGCAGCCGTTCCATCCAGTTGGGCTGGCCCTCGAGGTTGGCGCCGTGGCAACTGGCGCAATACTCCTTGTAGAGCGCCGGACCATTAGGTGGCGTCGATTGGGCGGTCGCGCTGGTCACGAACATCGTGGTAGTCAGCACAAGCAGCGACCTCATTGGGCAATGGGCCGCCATGACTTGCCGGCGTCCCCACTGATCAAGACAGCGCTAGTGTCGGTAACGGCTGCAAGGCGCTCAGGCGTATCCTCATGGATGGCGAGGTGCAGGATCACACGTTGACCGAACTCCTTCGACAAGCTGATCCAAGTGTCGGCGCCCCCTCTGCGGAAGAGCCCGTCGCCTGCGAAGAAAGCGTAGATTTCACCCGACCCGGTAGACTCGACGGCGGTCACAGGGACACCTGGGGGGCCGGACCGTGTCCAGGAGACGCCGAAGTCGGTGCTGATCATCAACCCGTCCATGGTCCCGGCATAGAGGGTCGCCGGGTCGTCTGGCCCCGCTGCCAGGTCGATTGTGTCCAGGGGCGCGGGACCCGAAACTGCCCACGTCCTTCCAGCGTCGCGGCTGACTTGGATATCCCCGTACAGGCCGTAGATCACCTGTGGGTCCATCCGGCTGACGCTCATGGCGTGGAAATCCACGGGCCCGCCGACGCCTTCAGAAAGCAGAGACCAGGTCGCACCGCCGTCGTCGGAGGTCAGAACGCCCATGTTGCCCCCAGCGGCGGGGTGGCCACTGGCCACCAACCGATCGGGGTCGGCCCGGGTGAATCCCATGAAGTCGTGCGGCTCGGAGATCAATCGTGCCTGGCCGGCGGGGTCGACTGCGAAGACACCGTGATGAGTCGCCAGGATGAGATCGTTGGCAGCTCCGAAAGCAATCCCATGGATGTGGGACAGGTCTGACACCGGGACGCCGGCCATGTGTTCGGCCGCATTTAGCCCGGGCGAGCAGGCAAATAGAGCCGCAATGGCGGCGGACACACGGCGCATTCGGCGAACTCCAGCAACACAGGCTCAAGATTAGCCGTCACAAATCCGATCGGCGAGCGATGCCGAGCGGATGACGACAAAGTGACGAATTCGCTTGACCTTGCCACGGAGGGAAGGCGCACATCCTCACGGATGCGAACCCGAGGACAGTGATATGAGCGGCACCACCGATACGTCCCATCATCATGATCACCATGCCCATCAACAGTCCCACGCCGGGCATCGGTTGAAGGATCCGGTCTGCGGCATGTCGGTCGATCCAGCCACCGCCAAGTTCAGCGCGGAGCATGCAGGCGAAACCTACTATTTCTGCTCCGCCAAATGCCACGACAAGTTCGTGGCCGACCCTGCCGCCTATCTCGCCAAAGCCGAAGTGCCTTCACCTGCGGCTACCCCCGGTACGATCTACACCTGTCCGATGCATCCCCAGATCCGTCAGGACCATCCCGGCAACTGCCCGATCTGCGGCATGACGCTAGAGCCCGAGATGCCGACGGCCCAAACCGGCCCCAGCGCCGAACTGGTGGATATGACCCGGCGCTTCTGGATCGGCACGGCCCTGGCAGTCCCCGTGTTCCTGCTCGAGATGGGCAGCCATCTCTTCGATTTCCACGCCTTCATATCGCCGCAGAACCTGAACTGGGCACAGTTGATCCTCGCGACGCCCGTGGTGCTCTGGGCCGGTTGGCCGTTCTTCGAGCGCGGAGCCGCCTCCGTGGTCAACCGCAGCCTCAACATGTTCACCCTGATCGCCATGGGCATCGGAGTGGCCTGGCTTTACTCCGTCATCGCTACTGCGCTGCCGGGCATCTTCCCGACCGACATGCGGGGTATGGGCGGGGCAGTGCCGGTCTATTTTGAGGCGGCTGCCGTGATCACCGCCTTGGCCCTGCTCGGTCAGGTGCTCGAACTGCGGGCCCGCGAACAGACTTCCGGGGCCATCAAGGCCTTGTTGGATCTGGCGCCGAAAACGGCGCGGCGTATTGCCGCCGATGGATCGGATGAGGAAGTCGGCATCGAAATGATCGCTGTCGGCGACCGCCTACGGGTCAGGCCCGGCGAAAAGGTGCCTGTCGACGGCAAGGTGGTCGACGGCCGTGGTGCGCTCGATGAATCCATGGTCACCGGCGAATCCATGCCCGTCACCAAGCAAGTTGGAGATCGATTGATCGGTGGGACGATCAACCAGTCCGGTGGACTGGTGATGGAAGCAGTGCAGATCGGCCAGGACACCTTGCTATCCAGAATCGTGCAGATGGTGGCAGCGGCCCAGCGCTCGCGGGCGCCAATCCAGAAGCTCGCCGACCAGGTGTCCGGCTGGTTCGTGCCGCTGGTGATCGGCATTGCCGTCGCCGCTTTCATCGCCTGGGGCATCTGGGGACCCGAGCCGCGCCTGGCCTACGGTCTAGTAGCAGCCGTCTCCGTACTGATCATTGCGTGTCCCTGTGCTCTGGGCCTGGCGACGCCGATGTCCATCATGGTCGGCGTCGGCAAGGGCGCCAATCTCGGACTTCTGATCAAGAATGCCGAGGCACTGGAGCGGCTGGAGAAGGTCGACACCCTGGTGGTCGACAAGACCGGCACGCTCACCGAGGGTAAGCCGGCCGTCACCGCCATTATTCCGGCAAACGAAGGTGGCGAGGAAGGTCTTCTACGCCTTGCGGCGAGCCTCGAACGGGCAAGCGAGCATCCTCTTGGACTCGCCATCGTCAACGCAGCCAAGGAACGCGGTTTGAGCCTTTCGGATCCGACGGATGTGGACTCGCCTGTCGGCAAGGGCCTCACAGGCACGGTGGAGGGGCAACAGCTGCATATCGGTAGCGCCAAATACCTCAAGTCCGTCGGGATCGACACGGACACCTGGACGGATCGCGCCAATGAGCTTCGCGCCGATGGTGCAACGGCGATCCTGGTGGGCATCGACAAGCGCCTTGCCGGGGTCATCGGGATTTCCGACCCGATCCGCAAGACCACGCCCGCTGCCCTGGCGGAACTGTCTCAACAAGGTATCAAGGTTGTCATGATGACGGGCGACAACAAGGTAACGGCCGACGCCGTTGCCCGCAGATTGGGCATCGGTGCCGTTGAGGCCGACGTGCTGCCGGAACGCAAGAGCGAGGTCGTCAACCGCCTGCGCGAAGAGGGGGGTATCGTCGCGATGGCTGGGGACGGCGTCAACGATGCGCCGGCCCTTGCCGCAGCCGATGTCGGCATCGCGATGGGAACTGGCACCGATGTCGCCATCGAAAGTGCCGGGGTCACGCTCCTCAACGGCGACCTGATCGGCATCGTCAGGGCCCGGGCCCTATCGCGGGTGGTCATGGCCAACATTCGCCAGAACCTGTTCTTCGCCTTCGCCTATAATGCCGCCGGGGTTCCGGTGGCGGCGGGCGTGCTCTACCCGTTCTTTGGGTTGACGTTGTCTCCGGCAATCGCTGCCGCCGCTATGGCGCTCTCCTCGGTGAGTGTTATCGGAAATTCTCTTCGGCTGCGCTCAGCGCGGATTGAATGAGCTCAACTGTCGTGGCTCCAGGCTATTCAGGCCAACATCGTGGAGGCCGACCATGTTCAGCCCTAAGAGGAAACATCGAGGCGAAGCGCAGCGAGATCGCGGAAGACGCCGCCGCAACAACAAATGGCGATGGTTGCAAGCCGATCGGGTTGAAAATCGCTGCCCACCGGACGCAAGACTCGTCGACACAAACCTCTCTCGCCGCCGCACTCGCTCCAGACCTGACCTGCCCAATTGCTGGGCTTGGCTAGGGCCTGTCGTCACCTGAACTGTCTCACGTCACTGGCGTTTCGCCTCCTTCAACCGAGGAGGCGAGATGCTGAGCGATGCGCAATGGGCCGATCTGGAGCCGCTGGTCGAGGCTTGTCGGCCCAAGGGCAAGACGCCGCCGCGGGATCTCCGCCGCACGCTGTCTGCGATCCTCTGGCGTCACCAGAACGGAGCCAAGTGGCGCGCGATCCCTGAGGAGATGGGGCCGTGGTGGAGGGCGGCTCAGATCTTCATCCTCTGGGCGCGTGCAGGCGTCTGGGAGCGCCTGCTGAGCCTCGTTCAGGAGCCTCAAGTCCGGCTCGGTATGGTTTTTCTCGACGGCACAAGCGTGCGGGCTCACCAGAAAGCGGCCGGAGCGAGGCGAAGGGAGGATCCCCAAGCTGAGCGAGACAACTGCGAAGCGCTTGGCCGCTCTCGTGGCGGGTATGGGACCAAGGCTTGCGTGGTCGCGGACGGCTCAGGCCGGGCGGTCGCCTTCCGGATCGCGCCGGGGCAGGCGCACGAACTCCCGCACGCGCTCCCTCTGCTCGACCGCCTGCCCGGCGTGCCGCTGTGGGTCGTGGCGGACCGGGGCTATGCCAGCCATGCCTTCCGCCAGCACCTGCGCGGGTCCCGCGATCCCGGCCAAGTGCAACAAGGGTGGCTCCAGCCACCTGCCCAGACTGGATCTATATCAACCGTAACGTAGTCGAGCGGCTTTGGGCGAGGCTTAAGGAGTGGCGAGCCGTGGCGACCCGGTACGAGAAGACTGCCCGTAGCTTCACCGGCGTCCTCTGCCTTGCCGCAACCCTCGACTGGCTCAGGCTCGGTCGAACCTAGCCCGGCTTGCGGGCAAGGGCCTCGATCACGGTAAGCCGTCCCTCCTCCGCGCTCCGCGCCACGTTGATCTGCAGTTCCCTGATCCGCTCGCCCATGAGCACCTGCAGCCCAAGCGGCGGCAGCCCATGCTCCTCAAGGCGGCGGCGGTTCTCCCGCAGGTCCGGCAGCACCTCCTCCGTCTTATCGCGGAAGACCAGGACTTCGAAGCCCGCCGCAACAACCTGATCCTGCGTCTCCTTGGGCGAGGAGAGAAAGCTCGTGGCCGGCCCCGCCGCCCAGGGCAGCGGGTAATCGGGCCCACCCGCTCCGGCGCGCTCCATAATGGGAGAAGGCGAAGACCGCGCCCGGCCGGAGCACCCGGAACGCCTCCGCGTAGAAGCGCTGCTTTTCTTCGACGTTCATCGCCACGTTCTCGGAGTAGGCTCGATCGAATGTCTCTTCCGCAAAGGGCAAATCCGACGCACTGCCTTCCACGACGCGCACGCGATCGGAAAGGCCGGTAGACGCATTCAGCTCCTCCGCCGCACGGCAGAACTCCGGCGTCAGATCGAGGCAGGTGACGTGGCAGCCGAAGCGCGCCGCGATCCACCGCGCGGGCCCGCCGATCCCGCCACCGATGTCGAGGATGCGCTCGCCAGAGCGAGGTTCGAGGAGCGCCACCATCTCGTGTGTCGCTTTCAGCCCTCGTCCGTGGAAGTGGTCCAGAGGGGCCAGCGTGCCGGGCGTAATCGGGGTGCCCTCGTCGCCCGCGGCGGACCTGAGCGCGGTGAGAATCCGGGCCGCGATGCCCTCGCTGGTGTAATGGTCTTCGACCTTGTCGCTGGCCACGCTCATAGTCTAGCTCTCCCTGCTAGACCGTCCGCTAGCTAGCGTCGAGGGCGCGTGGACGCTGGTTTGATCGTAGAACGCCAGGACGGCTCGCCCCAACACATACCACGCAAGGACGCGTAGAGGTCTACGAAAGATCTAACGGGCGCTAGGGCAACTTGCACAGTTCTCGGTACAGAGCGCTTACCTCATATGCACCATAGCTATCGGCTACGGACTTGGCAGTATGGCCTGTAAGGGCGTCGCCGATATCTGACGAGACCCCATGGCGACGACACATGGTCTTAAATCTGTGCCGCCAAGCGTGGCTGGGAGCGACACGAGGGTCGTCAATCTTCAGTTCGTCACGCACCCAGCGCGAGATGAGCTTCGTCATTATACCGCCTCGGACCCCGAAGCGGTCTGGGGGCACTTCAGAAAAGATGGGTCCTGCCTTCTGTTTCGCTACGAAGTCCAGAAACCCTGCGTCCGTGATCCGAGGGTGCAGCGGAATAGTGCGCTCGGATGATACGTTCTTGAGGCTCCCGGCTTCTGGCGTTAGCTGGAGGCACCAAATGCCCTGGTGCTGGACCACGTCCTCCTTGCGCAGTTGCGATATCTCAGACACACGCGCGCCGGTATAGGCGCAGAGAAGCGGCACCCAACGGCGGTGGGCGCTGGCTTCTCTTTCTGCGGCGCGCAGTACTAGGCTGGCCTCTGCGTCGCTGTAACCTCTGCGCCGCTCACCAGGTTTCTTCTTGACGCTGATAGTCACTTTGGCAAACGGGTTCTCCTCCACAACCGCGTTGTCGGTTGCCCACTGGAAGATAGCTCTGACGGCGCCTAGCTTACTCGCCGCAATGGTCTTGGCGCTAAGGCCCTTGGCCAGCATTTCCGCCTTCCATCCGGCGACGTGCTTCTGAGTGACGGCGGTGACGTCGTCCTCCCCAACAAAGGCCATGAATGTCGCCAGAACCCGTTCATATGAGTACAACGTTTTCGAATTCGGCTTTCGCTCCGCCGACCAGCCACGGAGGATTTCCTTAGACGCCACCGGCTTTTTGGCAACCGAGCTATGACTGGAGTCCTGCGCAGTTCCTGGCACCCAGTCGGGAGCACGCCCGAACACGTTCACCTTCGACAACCGCAGCAACTCCAGAGCTGCGGCCTGCAGGGCATCGCAAATCAATCGTGCGAGAATTGCCACATTTGCCTCGTTGGCGGGGCTCCCAGTCGCCGCTAGTCGAGCCTTGGCAAAGTCACGACACCACCCCTCCATCACAATGCGTTTCACTTCCCGCGGGTCCACATCGAGGATGCCGGAAGCCGCTGTCGGAGGTGGCCCAAAACACGTGGCACCGACCTCAACGTCCCACCTAGTTTGTAGCAGTGGTTGGTCCCTGAAGTCGGCGACCATCCCATCGTAGAAAGGGCGCGCCAGATTGGCAGCTTCGCGAGGGGTAAGAAGATGCACGCCTCGCTCGAGGTTGGCCCAACGTTCCTCGATCTCCGCCATCACTCTTGTGAACGCTCTTTTCGCTTCGACCGGGTCCTTGGTGCGTAACGACAACTTCTCCTCAGTGCGTCCCACCGCCGCCACTAGGTGCGTCGGTACCCGTCGCCGGATCCAATACATGCCAGTCTTAGGGTGCTTCCAAGGAGAGGGCATTTTGAGGCTCATGTGACCACCTGTGTGTACCACCGCGGCCGCCAGAAGTCTTTGAATTATCATATCACTAGGAAGCACAAGGCTTCGCGAGAGATGCTGGCGGAGAGAGAGGGATTCGAACCCTCGAGACGGTTCCCCGCCTACACACTTTCCAGGCGTGCGCCTTCGACCACTCGGCCATCTCTCCGCTGGCAGGCCGGAACGGGTGTTCCTGGGCTTGCGTGCCTCGTTTTCCGCAATGTGCGGCGGCGGTTGGTCGGCCGCTCCGAGGCCGGCGCAATATACTCAGGAACGCCGCCGCCGCAAGTGCGGATCGGCAGCGCGGCGTTTCGGGTCGGCGGAAGCGCGCCGAGAGCTGGTGCCGAGGCCCGCAGAGGGCGGCGGCGCCGGGTGCGGGCCGCACCCCGGCGTGGCGGGCGCGCTTGTGCGGGGCTGGCCTCGCATGCAAGAAGAGGCCGCGATGAGGCGCGGCGTGGGGCTGCGCGGCGGGGTGGGGACGCATGCGGCTGGTGTTGCGCCTGTTGGGAACCTGGCTGTTGGCCGTGGCGCTGATCCTGCTGATCATCGACGGCACGCGTTCGCTCGGCGCCAACCAGCTGCTGTTCACCTCGTTCGAGGAGAACTGGGCCTGGCTCAACGCCCCGTCCTTGGCGGTGACACGCGAATTCCTCGCCTCGCGGCTGTTCAGCCCGCTGCTCGAAACCGTGTCCGAGGCTATTCTCGGTGCGCCGGGCTGGCTGGTGCTCGCCATTCCCGGGCTGCTGCTCGGCTGGATGGGCCGCTCCCGCCGCACCCGCGTGTTCGTGAGGCACGACCAGATCTAGCGGCTCACGGGCGGACGGCGTAGCGGGCGATCGGGCCGTTCTGCTCCAGCGGTACGAGCCAGGTCGGGGCCTCGCCCGCTGCGAGCTGGCGGACCAGCGCGTCGGGCGCCGAATCGGGCAAGGGGCGCAATTCCGGCAGGCCGGGACAGAGCACCAGCGTCGCGATCCCGCGCCGGGCCGCAAGCGCTCGCGCCTCCGCCTCGAACGCGTGAAAGAAACGCAGCGTATCGACGATGCCCTGCTGGTTGCGGTGATAGGGCGCGCCGACCACGCTGTGCGGGGTATGGAGCAGCAGGTGCCCGCCCATGTCGATGGGGGCGAGCAGCGGCTCCGCCGGCAGGGCGGCCAGCGCCGCATAGGCCGCCCCATCGTGGCAGGCCGCGGTGCGCACCGGCGCCGCCGCCCCGGGATCGGCGGTAGTGCGCGGCGTTGCGAGCCCGGCGAGCAATGCCACGACCATGCCGGTGGCGCCGAGCCAGCTGCCGACAAGCACGGCGGCGCGGGGCAGATCGCTCCGGGCGAGATAGGCGGCGCGCGCGGCGGCAATCAGCGCGGCGGCGCCCGGCACGGCGAACAGCCCCAGAGCCTTGAGGCCCCGCACCTGCAGCAGCCCGACCGCGAGAGCCAACAGCAAAAACACCAGGTAGGCGGCCCAGAGCGGCCGTGCCGCGAGGGGGCCGCGCCACAGCCGAGAGGCGGCAAAGCCGGCAGCGAGCAGCGCCGGCACCAGCGGGGCCAGTACCTGCGCCGGTGCGCCCGGCAGCACGGCAAGCGCCGAGCGCGCCTCCTCGACGCGGGCGAGCCAGTGGCTGACCAGATAGGGATCCAGCCCGCCATAGGGCCCCGCGAGACAGGCCGGATAGAGCAGCGCGACGAGGCCGGCGGCCGGCGCGCCTGCGCCGAGTCCCAGCGCGAGCCGCACGACCATAGGACGCTGCGACAGGGCCGGCAGGCCGAGCCCCCAGAGCGCCGCGCCGCCCGAGAGCAGGGCCAGCCCATAGGGCGCCGACCAGGCGTCGCAGGCGCCGACACTCCAGCGCCCGGGCGGGATCAGCGCCGCGGTGAACAGCAGCGCGCCGCCGGCGAGGCCGAGCCCCAGCGCCTGCAGGACCCTGCCCTGCCCCGGCACCAATATGTGCCACAGGCCGGCCGCGAGCAGCAGGGCGACGACGGCCGGCAGGCTCTCGACGCCGATGGCGAGCCCGGCGGCGGTGGCGAGGCCGGCCAGCGCCGCCATCCGGGGCCGCTCCGCTGCCGCGAGGAGGCCCGCGAGCATGGCGAGCCCGAGGATGAGGATGAGCCCGTGATGATCGATCCGGCCGGGCGTGAACTCGGTGAACGCCACCAGCGAGAACAGGGCCAGCACCGCGCCGGCAAGGCCCGCCTCGGGACCGCCGAGCCGCAGCGCCAGCCGGTGCGCGAGCCAGAGCATCGGCAGAAGCAGCGCCAGCGGATAGAGCGTGATCGCGACGAGTTCGGCCGTCGCCATGCCGAGGAGCGGCGTCAGCAGCAGGACGGCCGTGGCGAGCGGCAGATCGGCCAGCCGCGACCAGTGCATCGCGACGCCATGCGGCGGATCGAGGCGATATTGCATCGGATCGAACCAGCCCTGCCCGGCGATGAGGTCGCGTACCCCGACCAGCCGCATGGCATCGTCGGGATCGGCGAGCAGCGGCGCGCCCCCCAGCGCCGCGCGCAGCGACAGGATCAGCACGCCGGCCGCGTAACACAGCGCCAGCACCCGCCAATCTGTCGCTACCCTCTGCATCGCCGCCGGAGCCCCCGTTCCGGCGCCGACTAGACGGCACAGGGCTTTAACAAGCCTTGAAGCGCAGCCGGACGACGTCGCGGCAATGCAAGAGGGGCGGCAACCGCCCGGCTGCCGCCCCATCGCAATCTTTGCCCCGTAAGGGGGTACGACGTCGCTCAGCCGCGCGGCTGCGGCACGATGCGCAGATAGGGCTTCAGCGTCTTCCAGCCCTCGGGGAACTTCTCGCGCGCGGCGTCGTCGGAGACCGCCGGCACGATGATCACGTCCTCGCCGTCCTTCCAGTTGGCGGGGGTCGCCACCTGGTGCCGCGCCGTCAGCTGCAGGCTGTCGATCACCCGCAGCACCTCGTCGAAATTGCGCCCGGTCGAGGCGGGATACTCGATCTTGAGCTTCACCTTCTTGTCCGGCCCGATGACGAACAGCGAGCGCACCGTCAGCGAGTCGCTCGCATTGGGATGGATCATCTCATACAGCGTCGCGACATGCCGATCCGCGTCCGAGATGAGCGGAAAATCCAGCTCCGCTCCCTGGGTCTCGGCGATGTCGGCGGCCCAGCCGGCATGATTTTCCAGCTTGTCGACCGACAGGCCCAGCACCTTGACGCCGCGCCGCTCGAACTCCGGTTTCAGCTTGGCGGTATAGCCGAGCTCGGTGGTGCAGACCGGGGTGTAGTTCTTGGGGTGCGAGAACAGCACCGCCCAATGGCCGTCAATGTAGTCGTGGAAGCGGATGCGGCCTTCGGTGGTGTCGGCCTCGAAGTCCGGTGCGATATCGCCAATCAGAACAGCCATGTGGGTCTCCTCGTCGCCTGGGCCGGATGCGGCCCGTTCCGTGCCTCGAATATCGGCACGCGCGGGAGAGCTGGCGACGGGCGGAACCGGAATTTTTTGGTGTTTTGGCTCGCGGCCGGGGCATGGCCTTCTGTCGACCGGTGTGGTCGCGAAAAGGGGGCGAGGTCGGCTCCTGCGGCCTACAGCAGGGCGGGGAGGATCGCGGCGTCCAGCGCGAGCGCGAAGTACATCGGCGACAGGGCGAGCGCGAGCGCCAGCGGCTGCCGCAGGCGGGCGATGCGCGCAATGAGGAAGATCACGACGATCAGCAGCACCGAGGCGAAGAGCTCCGCCGCATGGGGCTGCAGCGCGACCAAGAGGTGAGACATCGGTTTTCTCCCGGCAACGGCCTTTGACCCACCATCGGGCTTTCGGCCTTGCCGGAAGCTTGCCCCACCCGGTCGCTGTTGAACGAAATTGCGCCGAGCGGGGCGAAACAGGGCCGCTACATACCGGCGGCGACGCCGCCTTCGACCCCCTGCGGCGCGCCGCGCGTCCAGGTGACGTCGCGCCCGGTGAGCGGCACCACCGAGACCGACATCTTTCCCGAGCCCTGCTGCAGTTCGCGCGCATGGGCAAGATAGACCAGCGCATTGTTCTGCGCGTCGTAGAGACGGGAGACCCGGAGGCTCTTCCAGATCAGCGAGCGGGCCTGCCGGAAGATCTCCTCGCCGCCCGGCCGCGTGTTGATGTCGCCGATGACCACCGGCCCCGCAGCATTGCAGTCGACGGCCGAATAGGACGGGTCCTCGAACCAGTTGCCTTGCTGCAGCCGATCGATCAGCGAGCGGTTGAAATAGGCGACATGGCACACGACGCCCTGCACCTCGGGATCGGCGATGGCTTCGACCGAGATGTCGTTGCCGGTCCAGTCGACGCCGACCCGGCCGACATCGCTGCCATTATTGCCGCAGGCGGCGACGACGCCGGTGAGGGCGACGATGAGCCCGATGGTGGCGAGGCGTTTCAGCATGGGCGATTGTCCCGGGGTTCGTGTTGCAGGGCGCAATGTGGGAAGGCACTGCCCGCACCACAAGACGCCTACCTGCCGTCGCGCCGGTTGAGCCGCTGCTCGAGCAGCCGCACGAGCAGCGAGAGCGTGACCGTCATGACGAGATAGAGGAAGGCGACCACATTGTATGTCTCGAAGAACTTGAAGGTTCCCGAGGCGTAGACCTTGCCCAGTTGCGTGATGTCCTGCACGCCCAGCGCCGAGACCAGCGCGGAATCCTTGATCATCGAGACGAAGTCGTTGCCGAGCGGCGGCAGGATGGTGCGCAGCGCCTGCGGGGCGACGATGAAGCGGAAGGTCTGCCAGCGCGACAGCCCCAGCGCTTCGGCGGCCTCCACCTGGCCGCGATCCACCGCCTCGATACCGGCCCGCAGGATCTCGGCGATGAAGGCGGAATAGCACACCGTGAGCGCGACGATGGCGCGCCAGGTGAAATCGAAGCTCCGAACGGTCAGCGGCTGGATCAGATCGAGCGCGATCAACGGGCTGAGGAGGAAATTGACCGGTTCGACCATTGCCGGCGCGCCGACGAAGGCGACATAGAACAGCGCCACGAGGATCGGCACGCCGCGCACCACCTCGACATAGAAGGTCGCGATCTGCGCCAGCCAGGGATTGTCGGACGTCCGCATCAGCGCCACGACGAGCCCCAGCAGCAGCGCGAGGCCGAAGGCGACCAGCGTCACCCACAGCGTCGTCAGCATGCCGCGCGAGAGCGTGTTGAAGATTTGCCCGTAGCCCTCGTCGGTGACGATGGCCCACAGGATCACGAGGCCGATCAGCACGATGGCGAGCAGCCACCAGGGCAGGCGGGCGATGCGGGAGGAACGGCGCCGATTCGGCATGGCGGGCGAACCGCGCTACCCGGGGGCAGCGCGGTCCAAAGGCATCAGTTGGCTTCGCCGTATTCGAAGAACCACTTGTTGATCATGGCGTCGAGCGTGCCGTCCGCCTTCATTTCCGCCATTGCGGCATTGAAGGGCGCGACGAGGTCGGAGCCGGGGGTCAGGATCAGGCCCAGCGGCTCGGCCTTGATCGGCTCGCCGACCTGCTTGAACGCCCCGGGATCGGCGCCGATATAGCCGGCCGAGGCCGCCTGGTCGGCGATCACCGCGTCCACGTCGCCGGTCTTCAGCGCCTGCACCGACGCGCCGAACGTTTCGAACAGCTTGACGCGCGGATTGGCTTCGTCGCCGTCGAGCACGTCATAGACCGCGGTATAGAAGGCCGAGGTGCCCGGCTGGGCGCCGAACAGCAGGCTGGTATCGTCGGCAAAGCTCTGCTTGCCGGTGATGCGCTCCTCGTCGGCGCGCACGAGGAAGTACTGCTCCACCGTGATGAAGGGGTCGGTGAAGTCGATCTGCTTGGCGCGTTCCTCGTTGATGGTGATGCCGTCGGCACCGACATCGAACTGCCCGGTGCGGACGGATTCGATCATCACGTCCCATGAGGTCAAATCCCACTCGACGGTGGCGTTGAGCCGCCGCGCGATCTCGTTGATCAAGTCATATTCGAGGCCGATGCCCTCGCCGGTCGCCGGATCGGCGAAGTTCAGCGGATAATAGGCGTTCTCGGTGACGGCCCGGATGGTGCGGCCCTCGAGATCGGGCAGATCCTGGGCGGCGACGGGCAGCGCGAGGCCGAGCGCGAGCAGCGGCGCGGCAAAAAGTGCGAGCGATTTCATTGAGGCGGCATCTCCCTTCGGTGGCGGCCGGCCGCAGGCGCGGCAGCGGCATTGGCAGGGACAATATCCATGATCGGGCCACCGGCTCAACGGGCTTGGAGCAGCAGCGGGCGCGACGCATTGGCCGCGGGGCCTTTACTCGCCCTTCAGGGCCGCGGCGGCCCGGTCGGTGTGGCCGAGCGACAGCTCGGGGGCCACGCGGTCGCGCACCAATTGCTTCAGCTGCCGGATGTCGGGAAAGCCGCCATCGCGGCGCCGTTCCCACAACAGCTCGTCGCCGAGCCGCACCTCGAAGATGCCGCCGGTGCCCGGCACCAGCGTCACCCCGGCGAGGTCCGTGCCGAAGGTCTGCAGCAGTTCCTGCGCCATCCAGCCGGCGCGCAACAGCCAGTTGCATTGCGTGCAATAGGCGATCGACACCATCCGGTCCCCGCTCATATCTGCGGGTCGCTCCAGGAGGCGAACATGTTGGCGGGCAGCACCAGCATCTCGTCGGGATGCTCTTCGGCCGCCTGCTTCAGCGACACGAGCTGCGCCGTGGTGGCGTTGACGCGCTGTGCGAGGAGCCGCGCGATCTGCAGCAGCCAGGACGGATGCTGTTCGAGCACGGTGAGGGCGTTGTCGATGACGAAGAGCTCGACATCGGTCACTGCCAGCACGGAGGCGGAGTGGTCGCGCTCGAGCAGGACGCTCATTTCCCCGAAGATGGCGCCGGGCTGGCTGGTGGCGCTGACGAAGCGGCCGTCGCGCCGCACTTCCAGCTCGCCGCGCTTGAGGACGAACAGGCTGCCCGAGCGGCCGCCCTGGGTGATCACTTCGGCGCCTGCGGGGTAGAAATCGAAACGCAGCCAGTCGGCAGTCGCGGTGTCGTTCACGCGGCGATCCTCAACAGCAATGGTTCTGGCCCCGGCCGCAATATTGCCGAAGCGCGGTAAAGACTAGCGCAAGCTCGCGGCAACGAAAAGCCGCCCGGAGGAGGGGATCCGGGCGGCAGTGGACCGGCGGAGGGGGAGGCCGCCGGCCGTATTGCGATGTGGATCAACCGATCCAGAGCACCGTGCGGTTGTTGCTGTCGATCAGCACCGGGCGGCCATCGACATAGATGTAGGAGACGCCGCGGTAGTCGGGCACTTCCACCAGTTCCACGTCGTTGCCGATGCTGACACCGACCGAGAGCTCGCCGGTGAAGCCGGCATCGTTGACGGGATTGGCCTCGATATAGGCCACGGCGTCGTTTCGGATGGTGTAGCCGGGCGACTGCACCACTTCGTTGGTCTCGAGATCGACGATCCAGACGCGGTTGTTGGCGTAGAAATAGCCATAGCGATCGTCACCCTCGATGGGGTACACGGTCACTTCGCCGCCGACGCGGTAGCCGACGTCGATATTGCTGTCGAGATAGATACCATCGACCGGGTTTTCGCCGGCATAGCGGATGGAGTCCTGCGACACGGCGGCATCGGCGCCGATCACGGCACCGGCCCAGCCGCCGACGATGGCGCCGATCGGGCCGCCGAGCAGGAAGCCGATGGTGCCGCCGGTGGCGCCGCCGGCCGTGGCGCCAACGGTGGCGCTGGTGTCGGCGCTCGACTGCGCCATGACGGGCGCGGCGGCCGAAACGGTGGCGAGTGCGACGCCGAGGAGAAGCAGTTTACGCATGGGTCTTGATCCTTCTGATTGGGTTGTCGTTTACCCCATGGCCGCCTCAACGCGACGTGTCGGGGACCGTTCCCCGCCCGCTCCCCTTTCTGCTCGGGGCACGGCGTGACCGCCCTCGACACCCCGGCCGCCGCCCCCCGCGCCCGATTCCAGCTGCTCGACCTGCTGCGCGGCATCGCCATCCTCGCCATGGTGGTGTTCCACATCGGCTGGGACCTCTATTATTTCGGCTTCATGACGACGGACGTGACGACCGACCCGTTCTGGGTGGTGCTCCAGAAGGCGATCCTCTCCAGTTTCCTCATCCTGTCGGGCGCGAGCCTCGTGCTGGCGACCGAGCGCGGGGTGCGCTGGCCGGCCTTCTGGCGGCGCTTCGGCGTGCTGCTGGGCGCGGCGCTGCTGGTGACGGCCGGCACCTGGCTGATGTTTCCCGACTATTTCGTGTTCTTCGGCGTGCTGCACGCCATTGCGCTGTTCTCGCTGGCGGGCGTGCTGCTGCGCCGTTTGCCCGCCCCGGCGCTGCTGGCGCTCGGCGCGCTGATCGTCGGCGTGAGCTTTCTGTACACCGACCCCGCCTTCACCAGCCGCACGCTGGGCTGGATCGGCTTCTGGCCGGTCTCGCCGCCGACCAGCGATGTGGTGCCGATCTTTCCCTGGCTGGGCGTGTTTCTCGTCGGCATGGCGGCGATGCGGCTGCTGCGCCGGCAGCCCGCGCTCGCCCGGGGCTTCGAGAGCTGGCACAGCCCGGAGCCGCTGGCGCGCGGCCTCGCCTTCCTGGGTCGCTGGAGCCTCGTCGTCTATCTCGTGCACCAGCCGGTGCTGATCGCGGGGTTCTACGGCCTGATGGCGCTGGGCACGCCGACGCTGTCGCCCCCGGTGACCAGCCGCAGCGAGGACTTCACCCTCAGCTGCACCCGCACCTGCACCGAGACCGGCGCCGATGCGGCCTATTGCAGCCGCTATTGCGACTGCGCCCTCGAGGCGGTTGCCGAGCAGGATCTGTGGGACGCCATCGGGGCGACGGAGGCCAGCGCAACGGACCGCCAGTCGGTCGCCGCCCTCGTCGCCCTCTGTTCCCGCATGGCCGAGCCGGGGGTGGCCGACTAACCCTTCGGCTTTTCCGTGTGGCCGCCGAAGCCGAGGCGCATGGCCGACAGCATCTTTTCGGCGAAGTTGGTGCTCTGGCGCGAGCGGAAGCGGGTGTAGAGCGCGGCCGTCAGCACTTCGGCCGGCACCGCTTCCTCGATGGCGGCCTCGACCGTCCAGCGGCCCTCGCCGGAATCCTCGACATAGCCGGAGAACTTCGCCAGCGCCGGATCGTCGGCGAGCGCGGTGGCGGAGAGATCGAGCAGCCAGGAGGTGACCACCGAGCCGCGCCGCCACACCTCGGCGATGTCGGCGACGTTGAGCGCCATGCGCTCGCCGGGCGGGAGCGTCTCGCCATTCTTGCTTTCGAGGATGTTGAAGCCCTCGGCATAGGCCTGCATCATGCCGTATTCGATGCCGTTGTGGACCATCTTGACGAA